>Ga0315331_10002028_pt1 | contig 15334 bp, 13 predicted proteins | sample M160m34915metaG_FD_203456 | JGI IMG/M metagenome (GOLD analysis project Ga0315331, IMG submission 203456) | Ammonia-oxidizing marine archaeal communities from Monterey Bay, California, United States - M1 60m 34915 | ecosystem: Environmental > Aquatic > Marine > Intertidal zone | place: USA...
GGGGGACTCAGCCTTTCGAGCTTCGGCTACGTGGAGAATCTGGCGCACGCCTTGTTGTTGGCGGTCGATCAGCCCGACGTCGCCGCGGGCGAGGTCTATAACGCGGCCGACCAGGACGTGCTCTCGATCCGGCAGGTGATCGAGACGATCGGGAGCGCGATGGGACACGCGTTCGAGATCGTCTCGATGCCTTGGGAGGTTGCCTGGCCCGCGCGCCCGCTCGTCGCCCAGCCCTGGACGACGCATCGGGTCGTGAGTACGGCCAAGCTCGAGCACGAACTCGGCTACCGCGATCCGGTCCCGCCTCGGGAGGCGTTGGCCCGAACGGCTCGCTGGCTCACGGCGAATCGGCCCGAGCCGGGCGGTGTCGAAGAGATGGTGATGCAGGACCCCTTCGACTACGCGGCCGAGGATATGCTGCTCGAGGCGTATCGTGGCGCGCTCGGCCAGGTTCGTGAGCCGTCCTGGCGGGGGGAGGCGCCGGACTACGGTCTCGCCTTCAGTGGTCCGGGTGGTCGCGCGCGGAGCAAGGCGACCTTCGAATGACCGAACCGTCGAGGGAGGTCAGCGTCGGTCGTCCGAGCTGGCGCATCGCGTCGAGCAACTCGGTTTGGAGCAGCTCGAGGACGCCCTCGACCCCGGGCTGTCCGAAGCCTGCGAGCCCCCAGACGTAAGGGCGCCCGACGCACACGGCCTGGGCGCCGAGCGCGAGCGCCGTCACGACGTCGGTTCCACGCCGAAAGCCGCCGTCGACGAGCAGTGGCACTCTTCCCGCGACGACCGGCGCGATCTCGTCGAGCGCGAGGAGGGAGGCGAGCCCGTGGTCGGCCGAACGGCCGCCGTGGTTCGACACGAGGATCGCATCTACGCCGTGCTCGAGGGCGCGTTCCGCGTCGTCGACGGAGAGGATCCCCTTCAGGACGATGGGCATGCTCGTGGTGTCGCGAATGCGGTCAAAGACGTCCCAGTCGAGCATCATCGAGCGGGCGATCGCCCCGCGCGGGTCGAGTCCGATCGCTCGCGCCGCCCGCTCCGCTTCGGCCAGGAGTCGGCGTCCCGTGCTGTCGTGACAAGGCTGGCAGTCGGGGTTGCTCTCTCTTGCGAAACGATCGATTCGGTCGCGCCCGGTCGGTAGACCCACAATGTCGACGGTGAGGACCAGCGCGCTGCATCCTGCGGCCTCCGCGCGTCGTGTCCATAGGCGCGTCAGCGGCTGCGTGCGGCTCGCGTAAACCTGGGACCACAGGGGGTCGCCACGAAGCTCGGCGACCTCGGCCAACGGGGTCGACGAGCCGTGAGAGAGGAGGATGTGGTGTCCGTGGGCTCGTGCCGCCTTGGCAACGGCTCCCTCGGCGTCCGGGTGGTAGGCGGCCAGGCTGCCGACGGGGGCAAGCAGGATCGGGCTCTTGAGACGTTGACCGAAAATTTGGAGCTCGGTGTCGGCCCTACGCACATCGTGGAGCCTGCGCGGGACGAGGGCGAATCGCGCGAAGGCGTCGCGGTTGGCGCGGAGCGTTCGCTCGCCCTGGACGCCCATGGACAGATAGGTCCAGTGCGCTGGATGGAGTCGGTCAGCGGCGAGGCGTTCGAAATCGAAGACGTCGATCGCGGCTTGGGGGGAGGCCAGTTGGGCTCGAGCCGGAGGCTTGTCCGCTCGCAACGACCGGGGGAGCAGAGTCAGCGGGCTCCCCAAGGCGAGCGCGAGAAGCGCGCGCCTCGATAAGCGCGCTTCTCGGTCCCTCAGGAGCTCTTCGCGCGCCCCCCAGGCGTTGGCGATCGAGCGGGTCAACGAATCGCCGCCGCCGATCGGAGTGTTTCGATTGCCGAGTCGTCGAGCCCGAGCTCCCGCAGAACCTCGTCCGTGTGCTCGCCGAGCCGGGGTGCGTGCCGGTCGATCGATGCGGGCGTGCGGCTGAATCCCCAGGGCGGGGCGAGGTAGCGGGTCGGTCCGAAGCGCTCGTCTTCCAGGACGCGAACGGTCTCGCGGTGGCGCACATGGGGGTCCTCGAGAAAGGCCTCGATGTCGTTCACGGGGCCGAAGGTGGCGCCTTCCGCTCTCGCGCGTTCGACCAGCGCGGCGCTGCTCCAGCCGCGGACCTCCTCGCGCAGAAGTCCGACGAGCTCGACGTAATTGCCTAATCGGGTGCCCATCTCCTGGAAGCGAGCGTCGGTGATGAGCTCTTCCCGCCCCAGCACTCGACACAGCGCGGCGAACTGGTGGTCCTGGATGATCAGCCCGACGACGTGTCCGTCCGCCGTCGGCCAGGCGGAGAAGAATGCCGCCGACAAGCCCGTCTCCTCGAAATCCGGGGGAAAGGCGCGGGGCGTCATGGGGTCGGGGAGGGCGAATGCCGCGTAGGCGTCGATCATCGCGACCTCGACGTGCTGTCCTCGGCCGTCGGGATCGCGTTCCCGGGCGAAGAGCGCCGCGAGGATCGCGCCCACGGCCGTGACGGCGCTCGTCTTGTCGGCGATCGGTCCGTTGACGGGAGCGGGCGGCCCGTTTCCGCCCTGCGCCGGCATCACGCCGACGAGGCCCTGCATGAGCTGATCGTAGGCGGGTAGGGCAGCGTAGGGGCCGTCGCGTCCGAAACCGTTGATCGAGCAGAAGACCAGCCCCGGGTGGCGCTCGGTGAGGGTCTCGTAGCCCAGCCCCAGTCGGTCGAGGACGTCGGGTCGGTAGTTCTCCACGAGGACGTCGAAACGGGGGATCTGTTCCAGGATCAACCGCTTTCCGGCCTCACTCTTGAGGTCGACGACCAGGCTCCGCTTGTTGCGGTTCATCTGGGTATGCATCGCCGAGAAGAGCGGCTCCTTGAAGGGCGCGCCCGAATAGCGTGTCTGGTCCCCCGCCGGCGCTTCGAGCTTGATGACGTCGGCGCCGAGATCGCCGAGGGCCTGGGTGCACATCGGACCCGAGACCACGGTGGTGAGGTCGAGCACGCGGACCCCTGAGAGCGGGCCGCTGCGGGGTGAACTCGGGTGGTCGGTCGGGTCGATCGGGTCGGTCGGCGGAGGCGGCATGGGGTGGCTCGGCCTAGCGCCCGGGCGCCGTGGCGTCCTTGTGGACGGCCATCGTGAGTTTGCCCTGGACTTCGCTGGCGGCGAGTCGCTCCAGCGCCGCCGGCAAGGCGTCGAAGGGGACCATGTCCTCGACGTGGGGCCGGAGCTTGCCCTCGCGCCACCAGCCGAGCAGGCGTTCCTGGGCGGCTTCCTTGAACGCGCGGTCGTAGCCGCTCGGAATCACACCGACGACCGAGTAATTCTGGTACACGACGTGAGCGGTCTCGACCTGCCCCCAGCTCCCGCTGGCGAAGCCGATCATCAGGATCCGACCCTCATGGGCGACGCATTTGCTCGCCGCCGTGAAGGCGGGGCCGCCGACGGGATCGTAGACGCAATTCGCGCCCTTGCCGTCGGTGAGCTCCATCACTGCCTGGGCGATGTCCTGCTGTTTGCGGTCGATCACGTGATCGGCGCCGAGGGAGCGGCAATAGGCGACCTTGTCGGGGCCGGCGACCGTCGCGATCACGGTCGCGCCGAGGGCTTTGCCGATCTGGACCGCGGCCGTTCCCGTACCGCCGGCGCCGCCGAGCACGAGGAGCGTCTCGCCCGCCTGGAGCTGGCCCCGCGTGATCAGCCCGATATAGGCGGTGTGCATGGGGATCAGAAACGCGGCGCCCTCCGCGTCCGTCATGCCGTCGGGGACGGGCAGGCAAAAGTCGTCGAGCGCCAGGCAGCGCTCGGCGTAGCTGCCGTTGCCCGTGAAGAAGCTGGTCACGGCCATCACCCGGTCGCCGACCTCACGTCCTTCGACGGCGTCTCCCCATCCGATCACTCGGCCGACCACTTCCTGGCCCTGGGTGAAGGGGATCTGGGGTGTCATGGCGTAGCTGCCCTGGCACATGAAGACGTCGGGGAGTCCCATTCCGGCGGCGAGTACTTCCACCAGGACGGTGTCCTCGCGCGGCGTCGGCTCGGCGAGTTCGGTCGAGAAGGCGAGGGCGTCCTGGGGACGTCCGGGCTTGACGGTCTGCCATCCACGCATGTCGGGGGTTCCTCTCGTATGAGATTTTCAGCGGCCAGGGACGAATTTAGGCCGGATGTCGCTGTTGGGGAAAATGCTGCTGCGGGGCGGCCCCAGCGGCGGGCCCCGCCGGACCATAGCTCGATGTTCCCGGGAGCAATTCCGGTCAGCCCGATCCAGAGCGACGTCCTCGGCGACCTGCGCGGGCGCGGGTCCCTTCTTTAAGCCTCGTTCTCCACCTCGTAGCGGGCGTAGTAGTCCTGAAACCGCGCCCGTTCTTCGTCGAGGTCGAGGCCGGTATCCGAGAAGTCGTATTGGTGGCTGCCGTGTCGGCCCTTGGGCCTGTGGTCGACGTAGTTCTGCTGCGCTTGGCGAGCACTGTTGGGGTACTCGATCTCGAAATGTTCGTAGACCCCGGCGAGCGTCGCGACCGGGTCTCGCATCAACTCGGAGTACCGCAGGTCGAAGCATTGGCTTTCGGGCAGGCGCCCCGACGTCCGGGCCTCCGTCATGCCGTCGATCAATGCCTTGCAGGTCTCACCCGTGAACCAGCCCTTCATGGCGTCTGCGTCGACCTCGTCGGAGCGGACATAGGCGGTCGAGTAGAGGATCGAGATGACGGAAGGCAGGACGCGGAGCGGATCGCGATGTGTAAAGACGATCCGGGCGTCGGGGTAGACCGCGAGCAGGGCGTCCAGCTGACTCATATGCGAGGGGGATTTGAGTACCCAACGATCGCCGGGGCATTTCCATTGGAGGTGTTGGAGCAGCTGCTTGTGGAATTCGAAGCCGGGGATCCGGTCACAGCTCGCGTACCAGGCTGCGAAATCGGGGACGACGTGGCGTCCCATCCATTCGTCGGACACAAAGGAGGCGCCCATGACCTGGACGTCTTCGACGGGGATGTCGCCGCCGAGCTCGTGCATCTGGTCGTACTCCGGCACGATCTCGCACCAGAGGCGAATCTGGCGATCGGCTTGCTCGATCCGAGGGTCTGTCCGGTAGGTCGCGGTCTCCGGCGGAGGGAAGGGGTTCCGGATCTCCCAGTGGAGCGGGGCGCGGTGGCGCGGGTCCGCGGCCAGCAGCTCGTGGGTGATGGAGGTTCCGGTTCGCGGGAGGCCCGTGATGAAGATCGGACGTTCGATCCGCTGCTCCGCGATTTCCGGGTGACGCTTGCGGTACTCCGTCATTTGAAGGCGAATCGCCAAACAGTTCAGGAGATCGCCTCGGATCAGGAGCGCGCCCACGGTGTGGAGCGAACGCTCTTGGTTCAAGGACTCGACGAAGATCCGGAAGGGTTCCCAAAAACGATCGTCACCGAGATCTTCGAGCCCGGTCTGCGCGCGTGCCTCGGCGACCAAGGCGTCGGGATCGAGCTCGATCCAGGCGGCGTCGCAGTTTTCGTTCAGGGCTCTCACCCAGGCGGGACGAGGGCCGGGTTGCCAGATGGACATACATTCCTCGCAGAGCGGGTAGGGGGCAGGGCATGGGAAAGCCGTCACGCAGAGCAGGACGGGATCAGGGCATGTAGGAGCCGCCGCTCACGCTCACGAGCTGGCCGGTGAGGTGGGCGGAGCGGTCGGAGGCAAAGAAGAGCGCGAGGTCGGCGATGTCCTCGGGCCGTCCGATCCGTCGGAGCGGCTGGGCGGAGACGTTGAAGTTGGACTCGCCCGACTCGGCGCTCTGTTTCATCGCTTCGGGTGTTCCGAAGAATTCGTAGCCGTATTTTCGCCAGAAGCTGCCGGAGCCGACGTGCTCCTCCTTATGCGGCACGATCCAGCCTGGGGAGACGCAGTTGATCCGGACGTTCTCGGGTCCCCACTCGTAGGCTAGGCCCTTGGAGAACGACATGACAAAGCCCTTCGTGCCTCCGTACATCGCGACCTGATCGGCGGCCTCTGCGGCCAGCGCGGAATTCGAGGTGATGTTGACGACGCTCCCGGTCTTGCGTGCGACCATGCTGCGCCCCGCTGCGCGGGTGCAGTTGTAGACGCCCCAGACGTTGAGGTTGACCTCCCACTCCGCCTCTTCGCGGGATTTCTCGAGGAAGGGGCGGGGATAGAAGACGCCGCCCGCGTTGTTCACGAGTACGTCGATTGGGCCGAAGGTCGCCTCGGCTTTCTCGGTCATGGCTTCGACGGCGTCTTCTTGAGTGACGTCGGTTGCCACCACGATCACCTCGCCTGGGAGGTCATTCGCCGCATCGGCGACCTCTTGCCCCTTCGAGGCGTCGCGGGTCGCGATCACGACGTTCGCTCCTTCGGCGGCGAATCCGAGAACGAGGCCCCGGCCGATCCCGCCGCTGCCGCCCGTGATGATCGTGCTCTTGTCCTTCAGTCCGAGATCCATGCCGTACCTCCGTGGGGCGTCATCCTAGCCGGACGCGCGTGCTAGCGTCGAGCGCCCGCAAAAGGAGCATTTCGATGGCCGAAGAAGACGAGCAGCCGCGGAAGGCAGTCGCCGACCCGGAAACCTATCGGGAATCTCTCGACGGTTGGATGAACGCCCAGATGCCCGATGCGGAGAGCGTACGCGTCCATGACGTGGACATGCCGCGAGCGACGGGCTTCTCCAATGAGACAGTCTTCTTTTCGACGACGGCATCCCAGGCGGGGGAAGAGACGACGCGCAAATGGGTCGCGCGGATCGAGCCCCCGGACGGAGGGATCTTTCCCGAGCAGACCGCGGCCTGTGGGATCAGCTGCGAGGTCCAGCATCGCATCATGACTGCGATCCGCGAAGCGGGGGTCGCGCCGATCCCGGAGATGTTCCCGCTCGAGAAGGATCTGGGTGTCCTCGGGCGCCCCTTCTTCGTGATGGAGTTCATCGAGGGCAAGATTCCGGCGGATGTGCCCCGCTACACCCAGGCGGGCTTCCTGGTCGACGAGGCGACGCCGGCGGACCGCGAACGGATGGTCCGCGACGCGTGCGAGACGATGGGGACCATGGCCGGTCTGGACTGGAAGGCCCTCGGCCTCGACTGGCTCGACGTTCGCGGCGAGGGCACGCCGACGGTCGCCGATCAGCTCGGCCTCTATCGCGCCTACATCGACCATCACCTGAGAGGCCGGGAGCACCCGATCATCATGGCGAGCCTCGAGTGGCTCGACCGGAACGTGCCCGACTGTCCGATGGGCATCAGCTGGGGCGATAGCCGCCTCGGCAACATCATCTGGCAGGATTATCGATGCGCCTCGGTCTGCGATTGGGAGGCGGTCTCACTCTGCCCGCCCGAGGCGGATATCGGGTGGTTCGTGATGTTCGACCGCATGTCCTACGACGATCTGGATGCGCCCCGGCTCGAGGGGTTCCCGACGCGGGAGGAGCAGGTCGCGATCTGGGAGGCTCGCTCGGGGCGAAAGGTCGCCGGCTCGGTCGACTACTGGGAGATCTTCGGCGCGATGCGCTTCGACGCGATCATGATCAAGCTCGGCGACCGGATGGTCCGCGCAGGGATTGCGCCGGAAGAACTCAGCATCTCGGTGAACAATGGGACCACGGACTCGCTCGGGCGGTTGCTCGAGCGCCAGGGTGTCCAGATCGGCTGAGCCCGCGAGGAGCAAGCGTATGGCAGGAGATCTCGAAGGCAGAGTCGTGCTCATCTCCGGGGGCGCACGTGGGATGGGGGCGGAGGAGGCACGGCTCTTCGCGTCCGAAGGCGCGCAGGTCGTGATCGGAGATCGGCTGGATGAGGAGGGAGAGGCGACCGCCGCCGAGATTGGAGACGCGGCGCTCTACGTCCGCCTCGACGTGACCCGGGAGGCGGACTGGATCTCGGCCGTGTCCGCTGCGGAAGCACGTTTCGGCAAGCTCGACGGGCTCGTAAATAACGCGGGGATTCTTCGTGTCGGATTGCTCGAGGACACGGAACTCTCCGATTACGAGGAGATCATTCGCATCAACCAGGTGGGTGTCTTCCTGGGCATGAAATCGGCGATCCCGGCGATGAAGCGCGCCGCTGGCGGCGCGATGGTGAATATCTCCTCGATGGCGGGCATGAAGGGGATTGGGGGGGCCGTCGGCTACACGGCGAGTAAATGGGCCGTTCGCGGCATGACGAAGACGGCCGCGATCGAGCTCGGATCGCATAATATCCGGGTGAACTCGGTCCACCCGGGCGGGATCGAGACGCCGATGACGGCGTCTCTGAGCGAGGGTGAGGATGAGGGCACCCCGGAGTACACCTACCCGATCGCGCGGATCGGCCGACCGGACGAGGTCGCCCAGCTCGTTCTCTGGCTGCTCTCGGACAAGAGCTCGTTTTCGACCGGGGCCGAGTTCATGATCGACGGCGGGGACCTCGCGGGCCATATGCCCGAGGCGTTTCGCCGCGCCGTGGAAGAGACCGAGGCCGGCTGACCCCCGGATCCGCTCGTACGGGCGGCGCTCGTACGAGCGCGCCGATCAGGCCGTTCCGCGGACCTCTTCGAGAGAAGGCCCGACCCGGTCCGCGACCTTGTTCATCGCCTCCACGTCGAAGCCGAAGACCTCGGCCGCGTTCAACCCCAGGATGTCGCGAACCTCCTGGTCGTCTTCGACCTGGGCGAAGGTGGCGTTCAGCGACTCCATCGTGTGGGGCCAGGTGCCTTCGAGGTGGGGATAATCCGAGCCCCACATCAGCTTGTCGACGCCGATCTCGTAGCGGAGCCCGCAGTCACGCGGCGAGAGCATCGAGGCGCCAAAGAAGCATTGGCGCTTGAAATACTCGGTGGGTGACATGGAGAGTCCGGAGCCGAAATATTTGAAGAGCTCCGAGGTGTAGTGCATGTCGAATTGCTCGAGCTTGTCGAGGATCCAGCGCGAGCCCTGTTCGGTCATGACGAGCTTGAGGTCGGGGTAGCGCTCGAAGACGCCCGCCCAGATGAAGCAGGTGAAGGGTCGGTTCGCGTACCACGAAACCTCGTTCACGAACATCGCCGTCGCCGCGGGGCCATCGCCGTAGTCGGGGCTCCAGCCCGAGTGCGTGTGGACGGGCATCCCCAACTCCTGACAGGTGGCCCAGAGCGGCTCGTAACGCGCGTCGTGGTAGTAGGGGTTGTCGCCGGTCCCGGCCGGGATCAAGACGCCGCCCCAGAGCCCCATCTCCTTCGCGGCAATGGTGTCTTTGCAGGCGACGTCCACGTCCTCGACCGTGATCATTGCGACGCCCGCGTGGCGGCCAGGGTTCTCGTTGCAGAGGTCTGCGAGCCACCGATTGTAGGCGCGCTGTCCCTCGAGGTTATGCGCCGGGTCGACGTTCGTGCGGTACTGCAATAGCCCCCCGCCAAAGGGCGCCTGTTGGGGGAAGATGATCTCGCCGGCGATGCCGTCGCTCTCGAGCTGCTCGATGCGCATGGTCGGGTCCCACTCGCCCTGGATCGCGCGCAGCACGGTCTGGTCGTTGTTGCGGGCGTCCTCGGCCTCCTGGTCGTAGAACGTGCCCGTACGGGCCTCCATCTCCGCATCGTGGGCCGCCTGCCAAACGTCATAGGCTTCGCGGAGTTTCTCGGGGAGATATTCCCGATAGGTCGCGGGCTGTGCGCCGGCGTGGCAGTCGGCACTGATGATCATCACGTTGCTTTCGGAATGGGGCATGGGGGGTTCCTTTCGAGGGAGGGCAGGGCGAAGGTCGGGAGGCGTCGGTTCGGCTAGGGGATCCGCTGCTGAAGGAAAGAGGCGACGCGCTCCATGGCTTCGGTGGCCTCGGGGAAGGCATCGCCCAGGCCGATGTAGCCGTGGACCATCTCGGCGACCACGTCGACGATGACCGATGCGCCCTCGCGACTGGCGCGGAGGGCGAGACGGGTCGAGTCGTCGGCGGTCGTGTCGATCTGTCCGACCGAGAGGTACATCGGCGGCAGCCCGGCGAGCTTCGCATGAAAAGGTGAGATCCCGGGGTTCGTCAGGTCGCCCCCTGGGCCCGCGTAATCCTTGAAGCGGGCGCGGATCCACTCGGCGTTCACGAAGGGGTCTCGGCCGCGGGGGTGGATCGCGGCGTCGCCGGTCTGTTCGGCATCCAACCAGGGCGTGAGTCCGACCATGCAGGCGGGCAGGGGGCCGCCGGCATCGCGGAGGTCGCACATCGCGGACAGGGCCAACGCCCCGCCGCACGAGTCGCCTAGCAAGGCGATCCGTTCGGGTGCCACACCCTGGGCGACCAGCGCGCGAAAAGCGGTGACGGTGTCGTTCATCGCCTGGGGATAGGGTTTTTCGTCGGCCCAGGTCCACTGGAAGCAGACGACCTTGCAGCCAACTTTGCGCGAGATGAACTCGCCGTAGGTCAGGTAGTGGTCGATCACGGTGGAGACGAAGGCCCCCCCGTGCACGTGCATCACGACCCGGTCCGAGTCCGCATTTTCCTCGGTGTAGATCCACTTCGCCTCGATCCCATCCAGGTCGGCCGGTTCGACGACGGTGCCCGGACTCGCGGCGTTCGGATGGATCGAGTGCATCTTCTCGCGGACGACGCCGATCGGGTCATTCGCGTCGACGTTGCCGCCGGGCAGCGCCGCCATCAGGGCGTCATGTTCTTGGCTCGCCATGGGATCCTCCGCGGAGATGCGCAGCATGGGTGCAAGGGCTTCGCTGCGTGCCGGCCCCCATTATAAGGGGCTGTTGTCTGGAGGCGAGACGGGTCTGGGCCGCTTTGTGTCGGCGTGGTGACAGGAGCATTGCCGAACGAGCGTTCACCGCGTTAGATTACCGATCCTCGACCTGCCGAATCTGCCCAGGAGACCGACCCATGGCCGCCGCACCCGACCTCTCGACCGATAGCGTGTTCGATCGCTGCAAGCCGATCGACGTAGACACCCACATCACCGAGCCGCCGAACGTCTGGGTCGACCGGGTCTCGAAGAAATGGGGCGACAAGGTCCCGCACGTGAAGAACGTCGAGGGCAGGGACCTTTGGCTGATCGGCGATCAGATGATCGGTGGACCGGGTTTTACGACGGCGGCGGGCTTCGACGGATCCTACCCCGAGTCTCGCAGCGGCTACGACGACATCCCGAAGAGTTCCTACGACGCGAAAGAGCGACTCGCGTATATGGACGAAGAGGGTATCTGGGCCGCGGTGCTCTACCCCAACGTCGGTGGCTTCGGGTCGGGGGGCTTCCTCAAGCTCGGCGAGCCGGAGCTGATGCTCGACTGTGTGCGCGCCTACAATGACTTTCTCGTCGAGTGGTGCAGCGAGGCGCCCGATCGCCTGGTTCCGGTCGCGGCGATGCCCTTCTGGGACCTCGACGAGAGCGTGAAGGAGGTCTACCGGGCCGCGGAGACCGGCCATAAGTCGATCCTGGCCTGCTCCGAGCCCCAGGCCTTCGGTGAGCCTCGCATCGCCCACAAACATTGGGACCCCTTCTGGGCAGCGGTCCAGGAGACGGGCCTCTCGATCAGCTTCCACATCGGCGCGGGCGATCTCTCCGACATCGTATCGGACCCCTGCGAGCTGGGTCCGAAGGCCGCTTTCTCGCGCGTCTCGTCGACGATCTTCATGCAGAACATGGGCTGCATCGCCGACCTGATCTTCGGCGGCGTGTGCCATCGCTTCCCGAACCTCGATCTGGTCTCTGTCGAGAGCGGCGTCGGCTGGATCCCGGCCTTCCTCGAGGCGGCGGATTGGCAATGGTCGAACGGGCAGGTCGTTCGAGACCATCCCGAGTACGACTTGCTGCCGTCGGAATATTTCAAGCGACAGATCTACGCCTGCTTCTGGTTCGAGAACGCGGCGCTGCAGCCGGCGGTCAATCTGATCGGAGACAACCTGTGTTGGGAGACCGACTATCCGCATCCGACGTGCCAACATCCAACCCCGGGTAACGATCTGTCCCAGCACCCGCGTGACTACGTGAACGCTGTGATGGGGGACCTCGAAGAGACTCAGGTCGAGAAGATCCTGCACAGCACGGCGGCTCGGCTCTACGGTCTCGAGTAGGCCTTGAGGCGGCGCGGGGTGGATCGGTTGAGCAGGAGACGATTTCGACTCGAGCGGCTCGGGTTGGGCGTTCTATGGGTTCTGGCGGCCGTCGTCGCCGTCGCGTGTCCGGCTGCGGAGCCCGACGATGAAGACGTCGCGACCCGGGCCCTGCTGCGTGCCGCAGAGCGAGGCCGGCCGAAGCAGGTGCGCACGGCGATCGAGCAAGGCGCTCGGATTGACGAGAACCGGGTCGACTTTGCCGGAGAGGACCGGCAGCCGGCGCTGGTCGCGGCCGCACTGCAAGGCCATGCGGGGGTCGTCCGCGTCCTGCTCGAGGCGGGGGCGGATCCGATGGTTGCGGAGAAGGATGGCTTCACGGTCTGGCACGCGGCGGCCTTCCAGGGGCGCGCGAAGGTGCTCGTCGTGCTCGACGAACTCTCGGTGCCGGGCTTCGGGATCTCCGAGGTCGACGGATTTACGCCCCTCCACCGCGCCGCTTGGGGGCGCCGGCCCGGCCATGTCGCGGCGGTCCGTTTTTTGATTGGTCCGGGAGGACGCGACTGCCAACTCGAGGCCGAAAACGGTGCGCGTCCGGTCGACCGTGCGCCCCACCCGCGGATCCGAGCCCTGCTCGAGGCCTGCGCGGCCGAGCAGGCGGCGGAAGCCGAGGCCCCGTGAAGGCCCGGCGAAGCAGGCCTTGCTCTCGCTCGTGGGTGAAGAACGGGCACGTGCGGACTCTGCCCGGATGAGCCGCTTCTCCTTCGGGCTTCCCTTTGGTTGGTATCCGGTGGCATGGAGCCACGAACTCGCCAAGGGCGAAGTCGTGCGCCGTCGCTATTTCGACCGGGAGCTCGTGCTCTTCCGAGGCGACACGGGCAGGGCCCATCTGCTCGACGCTCATTGTCCGCATCTCGGCGCACACCTGGGGGTCGGGGGGACGGTCGAGGGGGACTCGATCCGCTGTCCTTTCCACGGCTGGCGTTTCGCAGGCGACGGGGCCTGCCTCGAAGTGCCCTACGCGAAGCGGAAGCCGGCGCACGTGCGCGCCGGAGCGTGGCCTTGTCGGGAGAGCGGCGGCGTGGTTTGGGCCTGGTATCACCCCGAACGCGCCGCACCCCTCTTCGAGCCACCGACGATCGAGGAATACGGCGAACCGGATTGGACCGAGGACTGGACGGCCTACGAGTGGACCGTTGCGACTCATCCCCAGGAGGTGGCCGAGAACAGCGTTGATTGGCCCCATTTTCACGAGGTCCACCTGATGGAGCCCCCGCCCGAACGAGAGGTCCGTTTCGTGGGGCACGAGATCCTCTGGGAGGCGGCGACGCGTAAGAACGTGACGACGCTCGACGGCACGCCCGACGAGATCCGTGTGATTGGACGTAATCCGGGCCTCGGGTGTAGTTACGTCCGCTATAGCGGGATGGGCGAGACCGTGATCGTGATGGGCATGACGCCGATCGACGAAGAGACGATGCACATGCGCTTCGGGGTCATCGGCAAGGCCATGGGACGAAGTCGCGAAGAGATGGCGGCCTTCCATCAGTCCTACGCGGATGACATGGCTTTCGCGGTCGAGCAGGATTTTCCGATCTGGGAGAACAAGGTCTACCGGCCTCAGCCGAAGCTCTGCGAGGGCGATGGGCCGGTCTCGGATTTCCGTCGCTGGGCGGCGCAGTTCTACGTCGAAGCGCCCGCGCATGCGGCAGGCGAGGAAGACTAGACGTCCTTGAATTCGGGCGTCTCGATCAGCTCGAGCATCGTGCCATCCGGGTCCCGGAAGAAGACCGCATTCAGCCCGTCGATCATGGGCAGGTCCGGGCCCATCTCGAGCCAACACGGCCCGGAATGCTCGACGCCGAGTCGATCGAGTTCGGCGCAGCACGCCGCGGCATCGCTCACCTGGAAGGCCATACGGAAGGGCCCGAGGTGGTTCGCCTCGACGAGCGGTCGCCCGATGGGGACGGGGAGCTTCCACTCCAGGAGGTCGATGATATAGCCGTCGGGCGCTCCCCCGACGGTGAGGAAATCCGCGCGATATTGGCATTCGCCGGCAAAGCCGAAGCCCACGCCGCTGGCGCGGGGCGGCTCTGCCCGGGCTGCGATCGGTCGGACGCCCAGCACGCGCTGATACCAATCGCTCGAGGCGTCGAGGTCCCTGCAGTTGATGTTGATATGCGACATGCGCACCGGTCCGGGGTGTCGACGCTCGACGAACTCGATGCAGGTGCCATCGGGGTCGTCGCAGCAGAAGAAGCGCACGGCCTCGCCCTCTAGCACGGGGACCTCGACGACGGGACTCCGTGTCCGGACCCCGGCCGCCGTGAGCCTGGCATGGAGCGCATCGAGATCTTCGTGGGCGAGGCAGACGCGCATGAAGCCCAGGTGATGGGCCTCGGGGTGGGGCCGGCCGAGGGGTTTGGGCGTCTGCCACTGGAGCAGGTCGATGGCGGGCCCACCCTGCGCCCGGTCGTCGTGGAGCAGATGAGCGTCCCAGACGACCTGGCCACTGAGACCGAAGCCCTCGCCGTCCTGGGGAGCGGGTCGGGTATGGGATTGGGGCGTTAGGCCGACGAGGTCCCGGTAGAAGCGCAGTGACCGTTCGAGGTCCGAGCAGTTGACGTTGACGTGGGTGACCGCCTCCAGATCGAGCGTCATATCCTTCTCCCTATTGTTTGCGGCCGCGTTCCATGATCGCGGCTCGCCGCTCGCCGATCTGGCTCGTGTCGATCGCCTTCGAAGACTCGATGCCGGTTTCCAGCTCGTAGGCCATCGCGTCTTCGAAATGCATCGAGTAACCCCGATCGATCATTCCCTTGACTTGTTCCATCACGCCCGGGACGCAGGAGCAGATGTCGAGGGCGAGCGCCTTCGCCTCGTCGAGGAGTGCGGCCGGCTCGCAAATGCGGTTGGCGAGGCCCCACTCGTAGGCGCGCTCGGCGTCGAGCGCGTTGCCCGAGAGGCTCACTTCCTTGGCGCGATTGATCCCGATGATCCGGGGGAGCCTCTGGGAGAGGCCCCAGCCAGGGACGATGCCCACACGTGCGTGGGTATCGAGGAACTTGGCACCTCGAGACACGAAGATCATGTCGCAGGCGAGCGCCAACTCGAAGCCTGCCGTCGCCGCGGCGCCGTTGACCGCGGCGATCACCGGCCCCGAGAAATCTTCGAAGCCCGCGCGCATCGCGTCCTGGCCCGCGACCGAGAGGTCGTAGCCCGTCTGCCCTTCGCCGCCGCCGCCGATCTCCTTGAGGTCCATCCCCGCACAGAAGGCGCGTCCCGCCCCGGTGACGATCACTGCGCGGATCTCGGGCTCGCCCTCGAGCGCCGCCATCGCTTCGCCGAGGGCGATGCGAAGCTCGGCGTTGAGCGCGTTGCGCTGCTCGGGTCGGTTCAGGGTGAGCAGGGCGATC
>Ga0315331_10002032_pt1 | contig 15325 bp, 16 predicted proteins | sample M160m34915metaG_FD_203456 | JGI IMG/M metagenome (GOLD analysis project Ga0315331, IMG submission 203456) | Ammonia-oxidizing marine archaeal communities from Monterey Bay, California, United States - M1 60m 34915 | ecosystem: Environmental > Aquatic > Marine > Intertidal zone | place: USA...
CAGGACATGGTGGCAGCTGATGGATGAGTACATGGCTCGAATGACCGGGCTAAGAGGAGGACAGCAGCATGCTTGAAGGCGCAATGATTGTTTGGTTTGCACTGACCGGGGGTTCTGTTCTTTTCCTTGTGTGGGATCTCCTGACGAATGCGCCCGTGAGCTGGGTGCAGAAGCTCGGTTGGCTGCTAGTGGTCTTCTATACCGGTCCGCTGGGGCTGGTGATGTATCTGCTTGCGTGTCGAAGGCCTTTTCCCGGTGGACATGCCGAATTCACCAAGCCGAGCTGGAAGCAGGGAGTCAACAGTGAAGTGCACTGCCTGGCCGGTGATGCGACGGGGATTCTCATTGCGGCCTCGATCGTGCCGGTATTTGGGTTGGCCAATGGCTGGGATCTGGTGATCGAGTATCTCGCCGGGTTCGCCTGCGGCCTGTTCATCTTCCAGGCATTGATGATGATCGGAATGTTCAAGGGCAGTTACTTCCTAGCCGTGCGCAAGACCTTCTTCTCCGAAGCGGTCTCGATGAACTTCGTGATGGCGGGGATGATTCCGACCATGGTGCTGCTGGCCGGAGCGTGGCCGGATTCGATGGAGCCGACCCACCCGAGCTTCTGGTTCCGCATGAGCATGGCCTCGGTGGCCGGGGGAATCATCGCCTTTCCCATCAACCACTGGTTGGTGCGCAATCACCTCAAGCATGGCTGCATGACCGTGCCCGGTGCGGACCCCGCACCCGATCATGGACGAACCTCAAGTGAGCCTTCCCGAGTTGATCCACACGAAGGTCACGACATGTCAGGCATGAAGGGGCACGAAGGTCACGACATGTCAGGCATGAAGGGGCACGAAGGTCACGACATGTCAGGCATGAAGGGCCACGAAGATCATGACATGGGTGGGATGCAGATGAAGAGTCTGCCCATGGGAGTCCAGGTCGCGTGGGTGCTTGGGACTCTCAGTCTCGTTATCGGCGCAACCATGCTGACCGGCTTGTGCGTGGCGATCACATTCTGAAACCAAGGCTCGAGTTCAACATGTCAGACGATCAACAGGGCGGCATTGAATCGCAGCATGCACCGAAACCGGTCGGGGCATATCCGCATGCGGGAAGTGCGTGAGGGCGGATAAGAGGTATAAGGCGCGTTTTGGGGTGATGCCCCAGTAGCGATGCGATGGCATGCCCCCGCGGGTGTCCCCTCGGCGGGCATTCCCGCTCTTGGTGGGGGCGAGGCGGTTCCTGACGAGCGCCCGCCGGATCTGCATGCGTGATCCGTGGCAGTCGGCATCTTCCCAGTTGAGCCCTGGGCCTCGCCTCTTCGCGCACGCGTAGAGAGGAGGGGAGAGAAGGTGCGATTTGGGGATGGTAAAAACACGGCAGAGCCCAATCAGCTCAATTTTGATGCCAAGCAGAGAGAGCGTTATTCCGTCGCAGGAACTTCTCGAAAAGAAACGGTTTCAGTGAGAGCCTTTCGACCCAATGCACTAGGACCGCATCACATGTCGGAGAATGTTTGGGAGTGGACTCAAGATGCGTATGCATCGGACTACAAACAAGTAGGAGTAGATAATCCTGTATATACGCGTTCTGGTGAGTACGGTGTGCATCGCGGTGGCAGTTGGCACACCGGCCCGCGGGAGCTGCGGTGTTCTTATCGCTATTCCTACTCGCCGGATCTCCGCGGCTATGGCTTTGGGTTTCGTGTTGCACGGGCTCGTTGAGTCCCAGGGTTTCACGGGCCGAAAGCAAAAGAGTTTGGATGTCGGGGACTGCAATCACGGTCCAAAAGCCAGCGACCCGTATTTCCACCCGCTTTGATGTCTCATTTCGCGTCCGCGACTAGGAAGTATAGGCAGGCTTTTGGAATCCTGTCCGAGTAGGGATCGGGTGACAGGTCCGGTTGTGTGCCTGTAGGCGGGCTAGCGTTGGAGTCCTGGTGTGTGGTGATCCCCATTTGGAGAGTTCACAAGGATCTTTGCATGATCCGGCACAACGGAACGGAGAGCGAAGACATGGCTTCAGACCACGATGGCACTTGGTCGAAGTACAGACTGGCTGATTTCTTCCAGTTCCCCGAAGGGAAAAAGCGTCACCAGGAATTCCCCGAGACGATCATTCACGAGTATTACCGGAGAACCTCAGAACCATCCAACTACAAGGTCCTGCGTGACGTGATCGATGAGGTTCGATCCATCCGGGAAATCGAGGTCCCGAGGAGCGATTGCTGCGTCATTCACCTCAGAACCGGTGACGTCATCGACAACAGCGAATTCACCGTTGACGAGTTCTTGTCCAAGAAGCGTTACTACGTTTACGACCATGAGAAGGATGCGTACAAGAAGAAGGAGTGGAACCAATACGTGAAGACCCGCAAGTACTACGAACGGGTCTTGAAGAAACTCCAGAAGCTGAAGATCGGCCAGGTGTCTTTTTCATACAACCTGGACTTCAATCCCTTCACCACGTCCAAGTCTCGGAGATATTTTCGTTCCGAGAACAATGAAAAATCCATGGAATACGTCCAGAGAATCCACGACTTCTTCATCGAGGAATCGTTTGATGTCGTGAGATATGAACGTCATGACGTTGATTATGACTTCATACACATGTGCAACAGCAGCTTCTTCGTCCCAAGTGGCGGGGGGTTCTCGAGGATGATTGCGCAGATGGTGAAGTTGAAAGGCAAGAAGGTTGTGAAGGGGGAGTGGTAGCGCCTTGTCGGCTCCGCTTGGGTCGCGTGGCGGAAATCTGACGACACCCGGGCACGCATGTTCGTCAGGTCAGATGAAATTCAATTGCTCCGACCGGTCGTGCACGATGAGATGGGACTCGAGCAATTCATTGATCTCATGTTTCGCGCATCCGACGCCCTTGCGAGGATCGATCGAATCGATCAGTTCCCGGTGGCGTGCGCCGCCCCAGAGTCGTGGCAGCTCCTGCCAGTCGTCCCGGGTGTAGTCGTCGCTCAGCACGAAGATTCCTCGTGCGTCACAGCAGAGATGGAACATGTTGCTTGCATCGAAGACACCGCCGAGGGGCGTGGCGTGACACTTGGTGAATCGATACTTGTCAGTGAAATTCCGGGGGAACGCATCCTTGATGATCGCACGGACACCCAGATCCGCCGCGATCTTCCTGACTTTCTCGACCTCGTTCGAATTGTCGGCGTTGGTGGTCGAGGGCTCGATCATAGGGAGCAGGCCTTGTCCGAAGTCCTCCTTGCATAGATGCTCCGTGGAACTCCATCGAAGGAACTTGATCGCCACGTCGAGTGCCGGAGCCTTCGATCGGACGGCTGCGATGTTGTCGAGGATCTTCTCGAAATTGCCCGCAGGACTCTTCTTCAGCCGACTCCAGGTTTCTCCTGTACCGGCATCGAGGCTGATTCCGAGCCAGTCGAGCTTCCCCAGCGACTCGGACGTGAGACGCTTGAGGTACACGCCGTTGGTGATCACGCCCATGTCGATCCCCGACTCGGATCCGGAGGCGATCAGCGTATTGATCTGCTTGTTCAGAAGGGGCTCCGAATCGCCGGCGATACGCCAAGACTTGACTCCCCAGTCGCGCGAGAAGGGGCCAAGACGAGTCATGGTAGACTTAGACATGAACTTTGTCGGGCGATTGGACCGGCTCGCGGCCTGGCAGCACCATTCGCAGTCGAGATTGCAGACGCCGTCGACGGGATCTATGTCGACCATGATCGGTGGTGCAAACTCTCCGCCCTGAATTCCCAGTAGGCGATCCGGGTGCGCGAGCAGCTTCAACCGGATGTCACGGCTCTCGCTATGGGTGGTGTCTTGGTTCGAATTCGAGATCACAACTCCATCTCTTTCTTTGGCGCTCCACCAAACCTACGGCTACGAGGCCACTCTGGTGCCTCTGGGACCTGGCCTGCAACTGAAAACCGATGCGCTGTGTACACCAAGCAACAAGATGATCTGGCCGAGTGTTTTCATCATGGTTCACTCGCAACGAACGAATAAACTTTCATCTACACTTCACCAAATTGAAATGTCGGATAGGAAGTATAAGCAGGCTTTTGGCATCACATCCCGACTTGGACGTGACGCCAAAACCCTGCGTATACTTCATCGCCGCACCCGGTTCCTCGTCGCCTCCGAAGGGGCGGGCCAGGAATGCGACGAACCACGGAGGTCAGTCCGAAGTCGCCGATGACGACTCCGCCTGGTTCCAGTCGTATCGGGTTCCGAGGAGCTCGAAGAGAAGTTCGTTATGAGGCCTGAAGTAGTTGTCCAGGACGCCCCGGGTCCGCGTCCATACCCGCTTGTCCCGTTTAGAGACGTTGCGGGCGGCGAGATCCGTGATCGGGTGGTCGCTTCGGACGCCGAGGAAGGCGAAGAGGGACGAAAGCACCGGGCCGGGATCCCCGAAGAATCGCTCGCTGTTGATCACGTGGAGGTCCCGACGATCGAAGTGATTCAGATAGCCTTCGATCTGCGGTCGATAGACCCCTCGGCCGACGTAGGAGGTGTGGTCCGGAAAAGCCGAGGCCTCGTCCCCGGGCTTCCCGAGAGAGGCGCATCGTTCCACGTCACCCAGCATCGCCGCGTGCAGCGACTCTGGATCGGCTCGGTTGGTCCGGGTGTGGAAGTAGTGGGAGATGGCGCGCTCGGAGGGATTCCGGAGCATCACGATCAACTTCGACGTGGGAAGCGCTTCTGCGATTCTCTTCGCCGACGAGGCATGACACAGGTACTTCGGTGTCGCCTCGTAGGTCAGTGAACCGCGCGGCATCGTCGCCCGGATCGGAAAGTGGGATCGATACCAGTTCGGGTGTCCCTGCGTCCCGTGGAAGGTCTCCTCGTCCTGGTCGAAGTGGTGGATCTCCTTCTCCCGGGATGGAACGAGCTGGGGATGCTGGGCGAGGTAGTGGAAGAGGCTCGACGTGCCGGCCTTCATAGCCCCGATGATCAGGAAATCCGGAAGGGCGCGGAAGCCGGCGGAAAACCGTCGGCATCGCCACGTGACCTTTCGACCGATGCTTCCCCGATCCGAGGACTCCATTCGAACTCCATTCCCGATGCGGCCGAAGAGGCGGGCCACGATTTCACTTTAGTGCGACCATCGCTGGACAAGATAATGGAAGCATGATCGGTCGGCTGCGTATCGGTCACGCGCGGCGTCCGACAGATTGCCGGGAAGATTCAAGTGACCCGAGCTGAATCCATTCCACCGACCTTCCCTTGGATCGCCGGCCGGTGCATGAAGACCGCTAAGAACCATCGCCACCGGGTGAGCCTCTCGACTTGGGCCGCGCAGGCATGCCATCCCCTCCTCCAACTGGCGAGCGGATTGCCGTGGTCACGGAAGTACGACCTGACGATCAGTCACCAATAGCGGTTCATCTGGTTCAGGGTCCCCAAGAACGGGGCTCGCACCCTTCTGGAGAGCATGGATTCGAACGGTGTCGCACTCGACGTCGACGGCAGCCCTCCGAGGGATGCTCAGGATGGGTGTGTCGTAACGTAACACCTCTTCGATCATCTGCGGGATGAGGTCGTGGTTCTCTGCGACCTCCTTCAACTGCTCGGGGTGGCAGAGCAGCACGTTCATGGAGTTACCGATCAAGTTGGTGGCCGTCTGGTTCCTAGCGACGAGCAGCAGCCAGACGAACGACAGCGGCTAGGAGGTATAAGCGTGATTTTGGGGTGATGCCCGAGGAGCGACGCTATGGCAAGCCCCCGCTGGTGCCCCCTCGGCGGGCGGGGGGCCTACGTGAAGTGGGGTTTGGTCGGGTGATCGCGGTCGACGCCATGCGGAGATCATGGGCATGCCAACCTCGCGTACGAGTATTAGCTATTCAAGAATATGCTTTTGAGTATATTTAGCGGTACTGGCTCGCGCGGCCCGGACGCGACGCGGTCAGGCTCTCGCTGCGACGCCAGGCCAACCTCTCGCGGGGGCGGCAGACTCAGCGCGACACGCGACTCGTGAGCCACTTCGCAAGGGAGAGCTTCGGGAACCCGACGATCCCGACCAGCAGCACGACGAGCGCCAACGTTCGAGGGATCGTGAGGGACGGGACCGTCTGGGCGTTGCGTTGTAGCGCGAGGCTCCAGTAGGTCCCGGCCGCGACTTCGACAAACCCTGTCCCGCTGGGCGCGCTGCTGACCTCCCCGGACAGATCCAGGCCCCAGCCTCGGATGGCACCGCTCGCGTCGATCGCGAGGCTGTGAGCTGCACCCGAGGCGATCGCACGGTATCCGCCGCCAGGAGGCGGTCCGCCGCCCCCGTGGCCCGCACCCCAGGCTTCGATCGCCCCGACGCGTCCACCGATCGCCAGGCTCGAAAGCAACCCGGCCGCGACCGAGGCGAAGGACACCCCTGTCGGCGTATCGCTCACCAGTCCTCCGCTGTCCCAGCCCCAGGCGCTCACCGCCCCACCCGAATGCAGCGCGAGGCAGTGCATCCCCCCGCAGGAGATCGCGGTGAAACCCGTCCCCGTCGGCGCGTCAGTCACCTGGCCCATCGCGTCTGATCCCCACGCGTGGATCTCGCCGTTCATGTCGAGGGCGACACCGAAACTGCCAAGCGGAGTCGTCGGATCCGCTCCCGGTGCCGGCCCCTGCGCCCCCAGCTGGACCGCCACCAAACCACTCGCGGAAGGAGCTCCGCTCAACACGCCGCTCCGGTCCGCCCCCCAGCCCACGATCGAGCCGGCGCCATTCAGAGCCAAACTGGACACCTCGCCAGCGGCGATTGCGATGAAGTTCGTGCCCGCCGGTGCTCCGCTCACCTGGCCCGAAGCGTCATTGCCCCAAGCGTGGATCCGTCCGTCCGTGTCGAGCGCCAGCCCATGACCCGTCCCCGCCGCGATCGCGGTGAAGTTCGAGCCCGCCGGCGCTTCGCTCACCTGACCTGAAACGTCGCCGCCCCAGGCATGAAGCGTCCCCCCGATTGCCCACGATGCTCCCACCGGCCCCACCAACAGCCCCACCCCGGTCGACAGGGCGAACAACACGCGGCGTCCGAAAAGCATGGGGAAGCTCCTTCGCCTCGCCACGAGGCCATCCGTCAGGTCGATCCAAAATAACCCCTAGCATATTTGTTTCCGTAAGGAAGGGAATCCCCAGCGGGGAGTCGCCCCGCTGCACAAAGCGGCTTCCGCGCCTTTGTCAGTCGCCCGAGTAGCGCGCTCAGCCGCGGGGCGCCGACACGCCGGGCCGCTCCCGCCACCACCGCTAGAGCGCGCCGGCGAGCCACGCGTGCCCTCGCTCGGACCAGTGGCCGTCACGCCGCGGCAGGTGCCCCGCCGGGCGTCCCTCTCCAGCGCGGCGTTCAGCGAGCAGCGTCTCGTAGGTCCCCGGCGGGAGCAGCCGAGCGCGCTGACCTCCGGCGCACTCCACCGGCGAGGGACGTAGAGGGGGCTGAAGATCGCCCCCCGCTCTCGTGCCAGTTGCTCGGGCGGACAGGAGGCATAAGCGTGGTTTTGGGGTGATGTCCGAGTAGGGGTGGGATGACAGGTCCCGGCGGGTGCCCGGAGGCGGGAGCCCCGCCGGGTCAGTCGAGGCCTGGGTGGCGGGCTCGTGGGCGGAAGTAGCTGTTGACCCGGTCCAGCTCGAGGTACTTCGCGAGCAGCCGGTAACCCCGCGATACGAGGTACGCGGAGACCTCCCGGTCGCGCCCTTCAACGACGATGAGCTCAGGCTGGAAGCGCTCGATGTCGAAGCCGCGGAGGGCCGCAGCCTCGTGCCCCTCGATGTCCATCGCGAGGAGGTCGACCTTCGTGACGCCCTCCTGTTCGAGGAGCGCATCGAGTGTGGTCATCGGAACCTCGATTTCCTCGGGTTCGTCGTAGGAGCCGAAGGATCTGCCGCTCGCGGTCTCTCGGCTGACGGAAGACAGGCCTAGGCCGCGCGACTTGAAGAAGGGAACTCGCCGCGCCACCTGGTCGCTGATCAGCACCGCGAAGAAGCGGGAGGCTGGCCGTTTTTCTCGCCACGCCCGTGCGTAGTCGGGCAGGGCGTCGATGCCGATCCCCTTCCAGCCCAGGTGCTTCTCGAGGTAATACGTATTGCTCGCGCGGATCGGCCACGCGCAGCCGACGTCGACGAAGAAGCCCCCCTTCCGATCTTGGAAGAAGTCCCGGATGATGACTTCTTCGAGGAACAGCGAGTAGCGCTTCTCCTCCGCGAGGATCCCCACCCGGCCCGGAGAATTCTCAGCACGCAAGCGTTCCTGACGGATCGCAGCGAGGATTTCGGGGGACGGGAGGTCTGACAACCCTGAGAGGTCCGGCTCGCCCGCCGCCTTGGGGCGGGCGTTCTCCTCGGCCTGGCAGCTGTTCAGGAGCGCCAACGCTAAACAAAGGGCTGGTAAGCACCCGCGTCGGAGCCAGAGGTTGTCCAGCGTCCACAGCTTTCGTGCGTTTCCCTGCGACTCGACCGCAGATCGCGAGTCACGCTCCACCATGGCTGAATGATAGCCGCTCGGCTCTGTTGTGAGGTCCGCCCCGAGGCCCGTATTCAGGAAAAACGGAAACGAACCGTTAGGCTCGCCAGTCGGCTTTTTGCGCTTCCTGGTGGCCCGACGATTTGGACCCTAGTGATGACTTCTGCTCCCTTCTTCGGCCTCGGTATAACCGGTCCTGCGGCCAAGGGCCGCCGCCGCAATCGTTCCTAGCTCTTCTGTCTGAGTACATGGCACCAGGGCACGCTCCCCAAGCGCTCTACGATCCGCCAGTTGGTCGTAGAGCGCGAGCCTCAGCCCAGCCCCACGCGCTTCTCTATCCCACGCGCGACGGCCAAGCGATACAAGAGGACGGGGCCCACCAAGCCCGTGAGCGTCCCCAAGACCATATGCAAAGTCACGTCTTCGAAGCCTGCCTTCAACAGCACGGCGCGGGTCGCTGCGCTGAAGATCGTATGAGCCACATAGATGGCCAACGAGATCACGCCCAGATACCGCAGGAGTCGTACCAGCCTACTCTCCAGCCACCGGTCTGCACTCCAGAGACACACGCCGCAGAACGCCAGGGAGAGCAGCACGCCCACCACGATCCCACGCACAGGCAGGGGTTGTGAGCTGACAAATCCGAGCCCAGCGAAGAAGGTGCACAAGCACGCGATCGCGAGGGGAGCTCGGACGACGATGGGTTGTGGGAGCAATGCGGCAAGCCAGGCGCCGAGCCCGAAGTAAGGTCCGTACTTGAGTGCATCCTGGAACCACGGCTCGAGTTGTCGATCCACCTGCAGGAGCTGAGAGCCAGCGCACGCGAGCAACAAGATGAAGAAGAGTCGAACGCGGCGATCGAGAATCCCGCGCATCGACCAGTCCGCTGTTGCGCTGACTAGCGTGATCAACAGCAGCGCCCAAAGAAACCACATGTGGGCGAATGGAGGAAGCGGCCAGACGAGGAACTCGCTGAGGCTCGTCGCGTTGTTGGCGAGGTCGCCTGCTGCCATTCGCACCCCTAGGAACACATAAGTCCAGATCAGCAAGGGCAACATCATTCGAGTGGTACGCGACCAGAGAAACGTAGACAAGGACCCGGACGGCTCGCGGAGTCCGAAGAGCGCGCCCGAGACGACGAAGAACACGGGCATGTGGAAGGAATAGATCAAGCGGTCGAGTAGCGGGAGCCACGAGTCGGTGTCTGTCAGGCCGGCGGTCGTTACCCCGCGACCCGCATGACCCACGACGACGAGGATGATGGCGAGACCCTTGGCAACATCGAGGCCGTTGAGACGCGCTGCGGCGGAGAGGGGAGACTCGGCGCCGCTCTCTTGTCTCTTCGCCATTGAACGAGCCCCCCCCCGAAAACACGAAACAGACGAGCCACTACGTCCCGGCGAGTGTCAGTCTGCCAGCGTCACCCTGTGGTAGCCGAGTGTAGTGGGGTTCCGCCATCGGGTCGGTGGAATGGTGGCGCGGGCTGTGGGGCCGGGCTGCGCCCTTGCTGGTGTTGACGAAATGGCGGATGCAAGGGGGAAGGAGCGAGCCGGACATCGGTTTCGCTGGCGGGGGTGCGCGCGTTCCGGGGGCCCGGCCCGGATGCGAAATCAGGGGTGTTTCCGTGATGGGGGTGCCCATCGGGCCGCCTGGGGCAGGCGCGCTGGTGTGAGCTGATAGTATGGTCGAGCGCGGCATGATCATTCAACCGAGAGACGAGAGTTGGCTGCGCCGCCAGTTTCATTTTTACGGCAGTGCCCTCGCGGAAATCGCGCCGCGCCTGAGCGTCGTGTTTTTGATCGCTGTGCTGGTGACCGTTTACCACGGGATGAAAGTTGGCGGGGGATTGCCATAGCATCGTTACTCGGGCATCACCCCAAAACTCGGCTTAAACTTCCTATCCGCGGGCCCTGCTAGCCGTCAAGCCGAAACGTCCCACGCGGAGCTTCCTCTACCCCGACGGGCCCGCGGCGTAGCCGCTGGACGGATGAAGCGACTAGCTTGTCAGGGGCCTGGGATTGGGTGTTTTATGACCTCCCACGAACAAGCCTGGTCCGATTGTGTGGCTTCGTGCCAAGCGCAATACGGCTGTCGTCTGCAGAAATTTTGTCCCTCACGAGAGAACGAAGTGCATCTTTGCAGGTCCTCAAAATTCAATGGGTTACGGACGCTCTGACAGACCAATTTAACCTCGTTGGTGCTGTCATCTATCCGAACCTCCATTTCGCCCTCACACCCGCAATAAGATTTGCACTCATTGTTTATAAACTGATTCCAGTGATTAATTTTCCGCGCTTTCCTATCCTCGTCCGCTTGGTACTGGGGCGCTGACATTGCGCAAGAGTTATCACCAACGGAAAATAAGGCTACGTTCCACGCGCAGCTATGTCGGGTGGCACTTCCTTGGACTGCGCCCCCGCAACTGTCTTCGCTTTGCCTCGTGCAAAGTGATTTAGGGATGCCAGGCGTAGACGCGGTGCCTGATAGGCAAAACCTTCCGTAGCGCTCCATTCCCTTGTAACACCCGCAATATGATTGACAGCTACTCTCGCCAGCCTGCAGCGACCCGGTACCGACGTTCCGCTGAACGCCGAGCGCGGAATCAATAAACAGGTGAGAATCCGAATCGCATTGCAAAGCAGTCGGCAGAGCCTGATCACCAACGCTCTCAACCGCATAGGTGAGATCGGTTCCTACGAGGCTTGGGGCCATCAATTCCACGACGTAGTTCACGGTCTCATCGCCGACCTCGCAACTGAACTCGGCATTGGGCGGGTCGTCGGAAAATGACTCCCCGCCATCTCCCCACGCCAGAACAAAGTCTTCGGTCCGAATCTGCCCGGCCTCCCGGTGGGGACGATCCGTAAACCAGCCGGTCTTGGAACTCACATCCGTAAGCGTCAGGGTACTTTTCGAAAGCGTCCCGCCGGCGCCATTTTGTACAAAAAGATACGAGGGGGCCGCCGTCCCGCTGGCTTCGGTCGCGACGCCCTCCGCGTACGTGACGGTGAGGGCCGCAATCTGGTTTAGATATGGAGTGCATTGATCTTCCCCGAAACGATCCTGGGCTCGGGCCACCTGGGCGCCGAACTTGTCGCCACATCGCATCTGCTGAGCAAAGAGCCGGTCTTCATTACCTTTTTTGGCAAACACGGCGTCTGCCCTCAGGAGGCACCGACTGTAGTTCCCCGCGGCCTTATCGACAGCTACTTCGCAACGCGGAGAAACACCTTCCCCACTCGGCGCGGCGTCTCCGGCCGAGAAGGCCGGTGAACTCGAAAGAAGAAGAGCCAGAAAGAAGAGAATGAAGAGAGAAGGACGCGCGCGCATGAGAGGACCTCCGAGGCAAAACGTGAGTGTGGATTATCACACACCCCGAAAGGCGCGTACAGCGGATGCGAACACCCTATCTGGAAACGCATCGCCATCGGCGCACCCAAACGGCCGCATACGGCGCCAACAAAGATCGAGCCTATCCGGACCCCTTGGTTAAAATGGCACGCAGGGATGGATTCGCGAGCACAATGCGGTCAATCCGCATTCGTGCGATGACGGGCCAGCCAAGCTGGCCCATAACCCCCGACTCTCAGGCTCGAAGATGAATCCGAACCCGAGGATCCCCGGGGGGATAGCGAATACCGACCCGTGAGCACCGGCACAGGGCGGCAAGTCAGAATCCAGCCTACTTCTTTCTGATTTATCGACTCGCACAAAACTCAAGCGCTGCCCTGTCGGCTCTTCGTGCGAACTTCCGGCCTAAGCTCGCCTGCATCGAGGCCAGCGAAACCGTGTGTCCGTTCCTCACGAGATACTTCGCAGAACACAGACACGAGCGCATCGACGAGCACCTCGAGCACGACGACTACAACTGGCACTTTCGTCACGCCGTCGACTGGGCTCTTTCGCTCTGTCGAGAGGCCGGGCCGGAAGGAGATGCCGTGTTGTGGCGGCGCGTCCGAGTGCCGACCTTATGGGACAGCTCCGCGGACCATCCGGTAGCGGGGTCGAGGAATGGCCGAGCGAGGGGACTGGATCTTCCACTCCGGTGAAGCGAGAGAGCAGAACTGGAAAAAGCGGTCGAACGCGCTCGCTCGACGGGGCGCCCGCTCACGGAACTGACAGAGACGGGATTCTCACCGCCCACGTTGCCGGAGTCCGTCCGCACCTGGCGGCTCGCGCTGCGCGAGGGACTGGCGTCGTGCTGCTGAAAGACCTTCCCGCGGATCGCTAGGGCGAAGAAGGTTCTTCGATCTTCTTCTGGGCCCTGGGCCGGCATCTTGGCAACCCGGGGAGCCCAGAACACCGCGAACGACCTGCTCGGACAGGCTCGAGAAACCGGCGAGGACCGGACCGACCCCATGGTGCGGCTCTATCGCACGGCCGCGGACATTCGCTTCTACTGCGATGCGGCGGACGTCGTGGGGCTTCTGTGTCTGCATGCCGCCGAGGAGCGCGGAGTTTTGTAGATCGCGAGCTCCGTGACGGTCTTCAACGAGATCCGACGACAGGCTCCGGAGGTGCAACGGGTCTCGAACCACTTTGGGGTTTACTCGAGGCGGGCCTACCGGGACCCGGCGCAGAGTCCGGGCCCCACCTCCTGCGCCTCTGGCGCTCGCTGCCGACTGTTTCTTGACCGAAAAGGTCAGCCGAGTTTGGGCGCGGAGCGTTCCCCGGTTCCGCCGAGTGTGCGGTGCGTCACGGCCGCACCTGACCCCGGGTCCGATAAGGGAACCTTCTCGACCCTCGAGGTGTCCGAGATTTGAATCTCCGTAGCCGCTCCGCACGCCCGACTGCGCGAAACAAGAGGATGCTTTCTCATGCGTGTTCGATGGATTTCCGTTTTCGCCGCAGCCTGGCTTTTCGTACCGGCCGCCTCCGCCCTCACCGTCGTCAACCAGGCCGGGACAGCCCTCGACCTCTACAGCTCGGTGGTCCGCTCCGCAGTCGGGATTGGCCCGGGGGCGCACTTCGAAGTGCCGCCCGCCTGGGGAGACGACCGACACCTCTACTTCCAGGTATCGACGACCACAGGCGCCAGCGCGTGTGAATCCCTCGAGGACCGCTACGGAACCGTGAAGGTGCCTTCGCATTGGGCGGCACTGGCGGTTTCCCCCGGTGGGGCTTGCACCATGCTCGGCGCGGTTCCGGGGCCACCGCCCGCGGCCCCGAACCCAGATCCGAATCCGGCACCCGGTCCTGACCCGGTCGATCCTGAAGATTCCGCCAATGCGACACCTCCCGCAGATCCCGTGCCCGAAGATCCGACCGACAATGCTGAGGGCAGTCCCGGTTTTCCGCCCCGGGGCAACGGAACCTGGGTCTACGACGCGACGTTTCCCAACGGTCCCGCGGGCCAGCCCTTCGTTGAGCCCGGACTGTGGCGAGACGATCTCGACGCCTACAACTCCCGGGCTTCTTCCGGCCATCGCCTCGACCAGATCTTCTCCTATGGCGGCGACCTGGAAATGGAATGCGCTGGCGGAAGCGACTGCACTCCGAACGAGATGCATGTCTACTACTACCCACCGACCTCCCAGAACCCGAACCGCTCCTTCCTGGAAACGGGCGCCAGTGGCTACGTGAGCACACAGGCCTACGCGGAGGCCCAGGGAGAGACGGCCGTCATCCCGATCTTCGACGGACGTTTCGACAGCGGCGGGTACCTCCAGGAATTCGAGACCCTGAGCGAGGCCCAGGCCCGTACCTACGCGGACATCTTCGCCCGAACCGTCTGCGCCGACCCGGCCGTCCCAGGGGTCCAACTCGATCTCGAGCCCTTCGACATCCACGACCGCGCGCAGGCCTTCTTCTACGACCAACTGGCCATCAACCTGGCCGGGGCCAACGTCGAACTCGAATCGGTCTTTCGGTGCAAGACGGAGACCTATCCACAGGGGCGCTTTTTCTCGGTCTTCACCTTCGCCAACCAGATCACCCCGCAACTCGGCGAGATCTTTACGCGGCACGGAAACGGCTACGTCATCGTTTCGCTCTACGATCTCGGACCGAACCCCGCCACCGTCGCTTCCGCCCCGAACACGTACCAGGGCTATGTCGAGGACGAAATCGCGCGCACCGTCTCGAACTCGATCGCTGCGGGAAACGTCCCCTTCCAGTTGGCCATTCCGGCGGCGGCCTCGACGAAAGAGTTCGAGAGTTACCGCGGCGCTTCGTCGGGTTACTCGCAGAAGACCTACGTCGAGAAGGCACTGGACGCGATCGATGCGAGCGGCGTTCGCGACCGCGAGACCTTCCTCGGCGTCGCCGTCTGGGGTTGGAGCCGATACATGGCCTGGCCCGCGCACACCGACGGCATCTTCGAGCCCGGATCGCCTTCACCCGAGGTCCTCTCGGTACTGGAGGGTCGACTCTAGGTTGACCGCGATGCGCAACACCCTTCGCACGACACTGGGATTCCTGGCGACACTCGTCACCCGCTATACGCCTCTCGATCTATCGAGGGCCTCCGTCGCAGGGGTCTTCAATCACCTCCGAATCAGCGACGAGCTCACCACCAGCGGCCAGCCCACCGAAAAACAGTTTCATAAGGTGAGGGACGCGGGCTTTCGGCGCGTGATCAACCTGGCGCCGCACGGCGGCGAAAATGCCCTCGTCGACGAAGCGGCGACCCTCGCGGAGCTCAACATCCAGTACATCCACATCCCGGTGGATTCCAGGGCCCCAACCGACCAGGACTTCGATCGCTTCTGCGAAGTGATGAAGGCCTCCCAGGGCACTCCCGTCTGGGTGCACTGTGCCGCCAACATGCGGGTCTCTGCCTTCGTCTACCGATACCGAAGGGACGTGTTACACGAAGCCCCCCCAGACCGCAGCCACCGACGTGGCAAAGATCTGGGAACCTTTCGGGGTCTGGAAGGCTTTCGTTGGCCCGCGTGACAAAAGCCACTAGGCCTTC
>Ga0315331_10002033_pt1 | contig 15318 bp, 24 predicted proteins | sample M160m34915metaG_FD_203456 | JGI IMG/M metagenome (GOLD analysis project Ga0315331, IMG submission 203456) | Ammonia-oxidizing marine archaeal communities from Monterey Bay, California, United States - M1 60m 34915 | ecosystem: Environmental > Aquatic > Marine > Intertidal zone | place: USA...
ACCATACCTACCTAGAGTAGAAACATTTTGATAAGCACTATGAAATAAGAAAACTGGTTTCATTTCAGTCTCATTTGGATTAGAACCATACCACACACCATCTCTCAACTCCATAGGTTGTTGAGCAGCTGCAGCACAATGATTAAACGATCCATTAGTAAACTTAAAATTACCCCACTCATTTAGTGCAAGACAAAGAATCATCTCATCTGTTACACCACTATGCAATTTACCATCAGAAAAAATATGATCATAGATCTCTTGATATTTTTCAAAGAGAGCATCATGTTTATCTTTCTGAAATAAAAATGCACCAGATGCAGCATAAGGATATTCTCTAGGATTCTCTGGCATGTACTTACCAGTATTAGTCCTATCAATTTTTTCACCAGTGTTTAAATAATTTCCTAGTGTAGGAACCCACCAGTGCTGAGTACAAAGAAACTTATCCTCTGCCTCCTCAACTAATTCATCTACCCTGTCATTTATAACAACAGTATCAGTATCAAGATAGAAACAATAATCAGTTTCTACATGCTTATATAATTCATATCTTTTTTTCCAGATATCAGGTTGAAAATAATTTCGATCATCATCATTGTCAAGTTGTTTAGCTTCAGACTTAACAATTTTAACATGAGGATCCTCAATGTCTAACCTATCATCCATATCAATGATAAGAACTTCATGGTCTTGCTTCACTCTCTCAAGAGATTCACATGCCCTCATCAAGTTTTTATAATATGGATCATCACCACCAACGATGAATCCAAAAGTTACTTTACTCACTTTAATTTACCCCAAGTACTTGGATCTGTAATGTAATGTTCACAATTGCTACCATCTTTCTGTGTAACCATAATATCATATGAAACAGAGTACCTACTATCAACACCATAATGTGTGTCTACTGCATGTACTAAAGAAGATGGAAAGATGACTAATCTTTTAGCAACAGGAGGATTGAAAGCAGTTGCAGAGTTTGTTTCATTTTCATTTTTAAATTGTAAAGGAAGATCCTTTACATGTGAATGAGAATTAAAGAAACAAAGCGAACCAGTTTCATTAGTCTGAAGATAATAAACAACACTTAATATAGAATTACGATGAGCATGTGTTTCAACATGTCCACCTTCTCTAACTATAACTGGCCATGCTTTTGAAGCATACAAGTTTACCTCAGTGTCATCAACTCCTATTGCTCTTAAATACTCTCTGCAATGTATACTTACTTGGTCATTTAACCAAAAAAATATAGGATTATCATAGATTCTATACTCACCAATGGTATCACCAGTTAAATTAGAATCTGATCCACAATCATTATCTAGTCCTCCAACATAATCAATCATACCTTGTTGGATTTCATCTGAAGGATGAAGATCTTCGTAGTATGTTGTAGTTGGAAAACAAAAATTAATCATGCTTGTCTGATTTAATATAAACCCATGATTTATAAGCGTATTCATTAGTCAAATGAATACCTTCCCATACTTCTTCATCAAAGAACTCTTCTAAAGCACCTTCAACATCAAAGTAATCAGCAGTTACATTGTCAGGATCACAATAGGTATCATGTCCTGCTATTATACCACCGTATTTAACTTTTGGATACCATGCTTTAAGATCTTCTAGTACGGCTTCCTTAGTATGATCAGCATCTAGATAAACATAATCAAAAAATTCATTCTCAAATTTCGCTGCCCAATCTACTGAAGAACCCTTACACATCTCCACCTTAGGATTGTCTCCATATAATTCTATGACTCTCTTATGTCCTTGCTCTACACGATCTTCAAACTTAGTGAAGTGAGCATCGTTACCTTCTGTCTGCCACTTATCAATAAGATAAAATTTCTCCACAGAATCTTTCATCTGAGGATAATAGATATCTAAGTATCCACCGTACTCTACACCAACCTCTGCAACTTTAAGAGGTTTCCATTCGTCTAGACTATCACATACCACAGTGGGTAAATGATCTCTAGAAAATTCAAAGTGTTTGAACTTAGGATTGATATCAAAATTAAGAGGATTGTACATGATTACAATAGTTTTAAAATGCCTTTGGATCGATTCATAAATGTGTGTTTGTCCCTAACAATTTTCATCTGATGTTGTATTAAATCAACATCCTGATACTTGCCGAAACCTTTGAGGAAAAGTTCTTTAATATCCTCTGAGCATACTACAGAGTCATCAACAAACTTAGCAAGTTTGGGTGAGTTAGTAATACCTAAGTGACCATAACTGATGGCCTTAAATATTCTACAACTCTTAACACCCCATGCTTTATGAGTCTCATTTCTGAGATCAGGTTGCATGATAGACTTCTGCATATATTCCCTATACACTTCATCAGGAAGTGGTTGAACCCAAGGGTCACTATGATAGCATTTAATACCAGCATAACGACACTCTTGCATCCATGCATCAACAGCAGGACCATTAGCAAATGGACCACTAGGAGATATACTACCGATCATATAATATTCTGGATCTCTCTTTCTGGTTGCCCAATCAAAGTCGATCTCATGTGGCAATAGGTTTGCTGCCCATGCCATGTATATTATATCATAATCAGAAGAATTCTTGTCATAGAGTACACCCGACTCTAACTCATCACAATTATCATAGTCTACAGTATATGTATAGTTGGTATCTTCAATGTAATCTACATGATATCTCATGTCAATTAACTTCTTGACATTACCAAGATACTTCTCTGGATTTACACAGACATGGCATACATATGTACTACTCTTCCTTAAAGGAATTTTTTTATCTTTATATCCTTCGCAAAAGAATAAGCAGTCTTCATAATCAAAGTCCTCTGGATGATCCTCATCGGTAAACCAGAAGACTTCGTACCCTTGGTACTCGAATGCTTTCTTAAACGCTTCATAGATATAAGAATAGGTATCCGTATGTAATGGATACCCCCACAATACTATTTTCATTTTTTAAATGTGCCTAAGCGTATCAATACATACATGGTTACGACTGTCCATAATATTACATACCACATCATACTTTTCCTAACATATAATCTTCTGCTTTCTTAGTCTCTCCAGTCACACATTTCATCTCTCTAATAGTATGACTAGGAACAAGATCAGGATGAGCCCACCAGTCCTCAAATGGATGAGAATCATCTACTGATATATCATCTGCAATAAGAACATATCCTCTTTCTTCAAGATACTTTCTAGACTCATTCTGTATATCAGGACCATCATTATACTTATCATGTTCAAAAGTAATAGTAGCAAATTTATATTTGTCTAGGTTTACCTTTAACATAGCATCGAAAGTAACCTGTGCTGGTTCACAATCTACCTGTAGATAATCAAAGTTAGGTCCAAGATTAACTTCTTTAAACAACTCATCAAAATCAGCAGTAGTTGCATCACCTACAGCAACAGGTGCTTTACGATTATCATTATATAAATTCGCTTCAGTATCTTTAATCTCAAATCCTATACCAGTCCACCCAAATATAGATTCAAGTAAAGCAGTGTTATTAGATATTACAGGATGACCTGCCCCAATTTCACAGAATGTTCCTTTAGGTTTACCATCAAGCATAGACAAAACAAACATGTCTTGATAGCATTGAGAAAAATTCTGATGGGTTATTAACTCAAGGTTAGGAAATTTGTAACGAAATTGTGACTTCTTATCTCCTGTATAAAAAGTTGGCAACTGCCACGCATTAGGGTCGGTCATGTTTGTAATTCAGAGTTATCTTTTGCAAGATGAATGATCTTTCTATCGTATGTATAATGTGGGAAACACTCTGGGTATGCATAGTCAGGAGGTAAGGCATTAACCTTATCTTCATTCTCTAAAAAGAACTTATTAATCTGACTTTCATCATGCCACACTGCTATTATATCATTCTCATAATCCTTGTCAACTCTGTCCCTCAGAGTCTTCATCATAGGAATAGCATGTTTAACTTGTCCACCCCACAGACATCCTTGATAATAATTCTTTTGTTCACCTTCTACATATGCTTCTGACTTAGGATTGGTTTCAAATGTACCAGTGAAGTCTGCATAATGACATGGGTGATGTACAGCAAGGTATTCTTTCTCTGGATCTAGAATCTCATGAGAGAATATCTTCTTCTGTACTACCATATCTGCGTCAAGGAAGAGCACCCAGTCGTACTTAGTTAATTCTTCCTCTGCCTCTAAGATAGTGTGGAACCTTTCCAGCGTGATTGCTGGCCATGCTTTATGTTCTATCGGATAGATAGACATATTGTCTGGAGTACCATCCAGTTCACCATCCGTAAAGATAAAATACTGCTTGTTAGCATCTGGCATCAGATGCTCTTCACATTGTTCATAATATCTTGGAAGAAAATCAAGGTACTTATTAGTACCTATGAATATTATAGCCACATTAGTCATACTTTCATCCAACCTTCGCAGTAGAGATCTTGTGTGTTGTTGCGTTGATCCAATGGAGGTCCGAACCACTTGCTCGGAGCTACCACTTGTTTTTCTGCTGATTCTGAGAGCCATGCACCCCACCAACTAAAAGAACTATTTGCTATGATAAAATCAGTACACATAGTCATTAAACAAAGATCAACAAATTGATCTCCTGACTCGGAGATCATAAACCTATCATCAGCAAATAGAGGTTGCTCGTGACACCACGCAGGATCATCAGAAAGAACAACCACAGGTCTGTCGCTATCGAAATAGGACAGTGCTTTCTCATAATATTCTAGCGAAACTATAGGATGATGTCCATACTGAGCGTAGTCAGTTCGTCTCACATGTAAAGCAATAGGTTTATTTAGACCCTCCATCATTTCCAGACAAGGGTTTTTTATGTCATCTTTGAATGTAAAATCTTTTATTAATTCATCTCTAACATTTAAAAAATACTTCTCTGACTGGAAGAATCCCCATAGGGTAACCCAGTCAGGACAACTGTTAAACAACTCCTCATCAAAATGGAATTGCCTCTCTTGTAATACAGGTCTACGCCCATCTATCCATTGTATCTGTAACGGACTAAATGTTTCTAAGGTAAAGGGATAAAACAATTGATGCTCTTCCCATTGATCTGCATTACTCTTGAACTTAGATGGAGGTACACAGTATTGATACCCCATGTTCTTTGCTATACCTTTCACAGCAGAGTACTGGAACATCTGATTTGCTAGACGCTCTTTCTTCTTACCTACATCATTAATACCAATCATTTTGTTTGTAGATTAGTTGCTTCTTGAAACCACTCATATGCTTTCGCTAGTCCAGTGTCAAGATCGTACTTAGGTTTCCAACCCTTCTGTGAGATCTTACTATAGTCTAGTGGTCTCTTAGGTGTTCCATTAGGTCTACTAGTATCCCATTCAATCTTACCAGTAAATCCTGTAAGGGCAGCAATCTTATGTGCTAAATGGAAGATGGAAATATCCTGGCCTGATCCAACATTGATGAGTTCTGCATTGTCATAATGTTCTACAGCAAACATACAAGCATCTGCTAGATCATCCACATAAGTAAACTCTCTCATTGGAGTACCATCACCCCAACATGTAACCGTATCTGTAGTAGCATTGCTAAACTTTGTCATCAATGCAGGTATCACATGACCATTTTCAGGATGGAAGTTGTCTCCTGGTCCATATAGATTAGAAGGCATTAATGATACACCTTTAAATCCATACTGTTTGTTATACATCTTAAGCATCTCTATGCCATGTATCTTAGCAATAGCATATGCTTCATTAGTAGGTTCTAATTCACCTGTCAATATAGACTCCTCTTTAACAGGAGTCTCAGCAAACTTAGGATAGATGCAGACACTACCAAGGAAAACAAACTTCTTAACAAAGTATTTGTATGCCCAATGAATCAGGTTAGTCTGAATCATTGTATTCTGATAGATAAACTCTGCTGAGTATGCATCATTAGCATGAATGCCACCGACTCTAGCAGCAGCATCAAAGACATAATCAATATTATTCTCCTCAAACAGTTGTTTAACTTGACTTGAGTTAGTTAAATCACACTGTTGCCTATTACGGGTAATGATATTTTCATAACCCTGACTCTTTAGTTTGCGAACAATAGCAGAACCAACAAGTCCTTTGTGACCTGCTACGAAGATCTTAGAATTTAATTCCATTGTTCTCAGTTTCATGGAATAACAATTTCAGGTGTAGGTAATGGGAATAGAAGTCTCTTACCTTTAAACTTAGGGTTCTTCACAAAGAAATCCTTAAAGTGCCAAGGAAGAACAATGTAAACATCATACTCTTGTTCCATTACCTTCTCTTCAGAGAGAATAGGTATCCAAGTACCTGGTGTATATGATCCATCCTTATCAGGATTTACATCACCAACCACACTAATATCATTAGGAGTAACCTCCCATGTCTGGAGTGTTACATTACCCTTAGTACTAGCACCTAAAGCACAGACTGTAGCTTTGTTCTCCTTATAGAAGGTTAACATCTTCCAGAACTGTTCTCTATTTTGTACCAATCTAATAGCAAAATCTTTCCAAGGTTTAGTTGTATTCAACTCTTGATCTAATTCACTAGCAAGAATAGCAGTAAGTTTAGTTGTACATTCCTTACGCTTACTAGAGCTCTTAGCAACTACAACAGATATACTACCACCATTAACATCATTAAAATCAAAGTCAACGATCTTAAACCCTGCCTTATCCATGATGTACTTAAGTTGTCTCATACCATAGTATGAAAGATGCTCATGACATACAGTGTCAAAAGAATTAACCCTTAACATCTCAGGCATATAACTCTGTTCGAGTACCCATATACCATCACTATCAAGACAGTCATAAACCTGTCTAGCAAACTCACATGGATCCTCTAAGTCATAGAACATAGAGAATGAAGTAATAACCTTTGCCTTCTGCTTACCATACCTCTCATGGAATGTATCAGCAGAGAAAAAGTCAGCAATGTAATTAACATTTTCAGGAATATAATCCTTAAACTTCTTAGAGGTAGGATCAATACTAACTAACTGACAGTCCTTAGGAAAGAACGATAAGAAGGTTCCATCATTTCCTGCGATGTCACATACAATATCACCTGAGTCAAGCTTGACATCAGACATGATCTTGTCTGCTTTACGCTTAAGGTGCTTGACCATGCTACCATTCAAACCAGAACGATACCCATACTCATCTCCATACATTGTAGGAAGATCAAAGGTATGCTCTAACTGTACATGACCACAACCACCTTTAGATTCATCACACTTAACAAGGGTCAATGGACCTTTGTACATTTCAGGATCAATCTCTTTAGGAAATATACCTGATAAGTATTGGTCACCTAGGTCTAGAACGACTTCGTAATGTTCGTTACCACAGACTCTACACTTGGTTATTTTGTGAAATAATTTCATTGTCCGTAAATACACATGTCTTCAACGAGATCTTTAAAAGATAACTCTGGTTCCCATCCCAAGACTTCTTTTGCCTTGGTTGCATCACCTAAAAGTTGTTCAACCTCAGTTGGGCGGTAGTATTTATCGCTCACTCTGATGATGTCTCTACCCATAGTTGCACAGTAACCACGCTCTTCTAACCCCTCACCATGCCAGCGTATAGTGAATCCAAAATACTCTGCAGCATAGTTAACAAACTCTCTTACACTATACATTTTACCAGTAGCCAACACAAAGTCGTCTGGTTTGTCATGCTGTGTAATCATCCACATACCTCGGACATAATCCTTAGCATGTCCCCAATCTCTCTTAGCATCTAAGTTACCCAACACTAACTCGTGTTGCATACCAGTAGAAATGCGAGACAGTCCCATTGTAATCTTACGAGTTACAAAGGTCTCACCTCTCCTCTGAGATTCGTGATTGAATAGAATACCATTACTAGCATGGATACCATATGCCTCACGATAGTTCTTAGTAATCCAATAGGAGTACAACTTAGCACACCCATAAGGACTACGAGGATAGAAAGGAGTCTTCTCGTTCTGAGGAACTTCTTGTACTAATCCATACAACTCTGAGGTAGATGCTTGATAGAACTTACACTCGTGATCCAGAAGGCGAATAGCATCTAGAATACGAAGAGTTCCAAGGGCATCTACCTCACCAGTATATTCGGGCATCTCAAATGATACCTTCACATGACTCATAGCAGCAAGGTTATACACCTCATCAGGTTTAATCTTTTGAACTAAACTAATGATGCTACCTGAGTCAGTTAAATCTCCATAATGGAGTTGGATCTTCTCATATATGTGATCGATCCTATGGGTATTAATCATCGAAGAACGACGAACTATACCATGAACTTCATAACCTTTTTCAAGGAGAAGTTCGGCCAGGTACGATCCATCCTGTCCCGTAATACCAGTGATCAGAGCTTTCATTATCCAAGTGTTATAGAGTCAACGCTGCTGCTCCCCAGACCTACATTAAAGACATCGTTATCAGATCCAGTAAAGATAGTATCAGTGCCTAAACCACTGTAATCAAATGCTACTGTATCTGCTGCTTGTACGGGATTAAAACCATCCCCAAAAGTTATAACGCTGTCGCCGCCGTAAATGCTGTAGGAATTTGATGCTTTGTCTGCTCTATTTCTAGCACCTATGTAGTGCTGGAACAGTTCTTCAAGCGTTGAAGTTTCCTCGTCTGTATTTAGGGCTTCGACTAATGCTGCTTTTAATGCGTCCGATGCTTTTTGATAGGCATCATACTTATGATTCTGTCCACAAGACATAATAAACTTAAGTTACTATCAGGTATTATAGACTATCCTTCTACTCTTGTCAATTCTTTTTTTAATTCTTCTATGTCAAACTTAACACCCTTTGATGATAGGAGAATCATTTTTGCTAGAGTCATCTCCTTACTATAGAAGATGACTGGTTGATTTCTACAGTCTCCACTCATTTTAATACTTCTTTACGCTTGAATCCACCTTGCTTACAAAAGTACATGGTATGATTCTCTGTGGTCACATAGTAACCATCTATATCTGTACCGTCATCGGTATAACCATACCCTTTGACATGTTCCTCGATGCCATCGATACGGAACTTCTTTTCCTTTAGGTGAAGGTAGTCATGGTATCGTGCATCTAGGTCGATCATCGTTCCTCGAAAGTAAGTTTGCGAATTTTACGCTTACGGCGTTGTTCCTGCCATTTTAACTGATCATCAGTCAAATGTCCAGATTCCGTAACATTTGTAATAGTATTTAGAACCTTCACATTCGCTAAAGATTTCGCTGTAAATCCTGTATCATCTACTACCATCTGGTTGCTACATCCACATACTTGTGGCTTACCAGTGCTTTGAATTATAGTATTACAAACTGTGCATTGTACTCTCATTAGAAAAATGTTACCTCTGTAATTCGTGTCTTCTTGGTGTACCTATTATCAACTATTGTTTGTCCGTGTGGCCATTGGCCTGGAAATGCAACTAAAGAATTGAACCTTGATAATATACAGAGTTCTTCCTGAAAATAAGAAGGATCTTTCCAAGGATCTGTATGTTCTGAATCAGATTCTCCATCCTTTGTTAACTCTGCTCTTCCTCTAGTTGTACCTGTGTAGATACTTGTACCAGGAGAAAAATTCTCATCTGGATTTAAATAAATTAATACATTTAAATTATGATCGACATGTGGGTTCCAAAAATATGGATGACCTGGATGATTCTTTAATAGTTTAAACTGATTAAAAATAGAAAATGGATTAAGATCAAAATTTTCACCCATTTCAATCTTATAGAACTCACATATCTTAGCAAATAAAACTTCTCTTCTAGTATCAAATCTTAAGTTAGCATAGTGTTGCCCATCATAAAAGGATTCACCATTAAGAGATCCTTTTGTATTAGGTTTCAAGGATACTATAGGGCATTGAGAAACATACTCATATACTTTCTTAGGATTTCTGTAGATATTATCTACACAAAGAATGTGTGAATCAAAAAAAGGATAGATTGTAACCTTCCACTTGTCATTCATGGTAAGGTCATCATAATTATAAAAGTCCATCATTTAAACATAAATGTATAATTCACACGGCGATTATTTTTTCCACCCCACATGGAAACACCGTTGGTTTTATGAAAGTATTTAGAATCAAAAATTATAATTCTATTATAGTTATAAGGAACATACCTTGCTTTAGCATTACTCTCCTTTAAATATCGTTTAATACCATCTGTATCAGAATTGTATTGATCCCATACCCAATCTTCAGGTCGTTTCTTATCGTAAATAATTAAACCATTTTGAGTAGGATCTTTAAGAGAATCATTACTAGTTACCCATAGATTAACATTGACTGCTGCAGGATCTGCATGAGGTGTTACTCCATGTGCCGAATTATTATATACAAAAGCCCACCCTCTATCAAATTCTAGATTATGTAATGGAGAAAAGGTTACATGTATAGCATTGATAACATCAGCTAAGACATCAAAGGGAAGATTATTTTTATCAAAGTTAATAGAATGATACCCATCATTAGGATAGACATCATCTATATCTGTATGATTAACAGCAAGGTCATGCAATTCATCAACAACATCCTCATAAAGAAAGTCATCAATGATTACATACCCTTCAGTATCAAATGTATACGCTACAGTATCATCCATTTACAAACTCATCAACTTCAGCATTACAAGCAAACTTAATTGCATATGCAAATCTATGATGACTCCTGAATGGTGTTGCTCTATGTAAGAGTTGCGATTTAAATCTAACAATACTATTAGGGAAAGGAGGTGTCCCTATAACTTTTCTATCAACATAAAACTCTGTACATCCACCCTCTACAATATCATATTCAAATAAAGGATGTAAAGGATAATAAAGAAAGGTATACTGATCGGCATCCTCATAACAATCTTGATGAAAGTATGCCAATTCTCTAGGAGCAAAACAATTTACATACAATCTGTATACTTTATACTCATCAAGAAATCCAGGATACTTATCTCCAATACCTTTTATAAAACAATTATAAACTAACCTAGAATCTTCAGGACTACCCTTCTTACCTATATCAGTATTAAAACGATCAGGATGTTCTAAATTATATAACTCATGAACTAACCCAGTAGGATCTCTAACATCTAATATATCTTCAGGAGAATTATCCCTCTCCCCATAAGTATACGCAGCATCCCCTGCATACTGAGCAACAAACTCAGCAATATCCCTAGGGAAAAAATTGTCTATTTGTTCAATGCTAGGCTTTTTCATGATACCCTAAGTACTCCAATACATGTTGTCTAATTTCCATCAGTTCATTATAACACTTCTGGTTACGAGCACACTGACGAAGTTCGTTATCAGGTTTTAAAACACTTTCAATAAATAAACTTTTTGCAGAAGCTTCTGCCTCCTTTTTCTTAGCAAAAGGGATAGGTAAGGGAGTGTATTCATACCCATGTTCTTGTAAGTATTCAAAGTCTTCTTTACTTAAACCTGATTCTTTTTGATTCATAATTAATCCCAGTTAGATTGTATTCCTTCAAAGTCATCTATAACAACCCTGAAGACAGTCGTATACCTGTAAGCATATCTATCCAACGGAGCAAGACCTCTATGAAGGACATTACCAGGGAAGATAACCAATCTACCTGGCACATAATCATGCTGCTCTACAACTTTATCTCCTTCTAACAATTGAAATTGACCACCCCATTCTGGTTTCCATTTGGTATTACTCATAATCATAATAGTCCAATCATTATCTTCAACACCATCTGTATGAGCAGAACCATCCTGGCCATAGTACTGAAGATTGAGATCAATTCTCCTAAGAAAAATAGGACAATTGAAAACCTCCTGCTCTATGATAGCAAAGGCATCAAAAAATTTATTGGCTTCTTTATGTAAGGTTTCAACTCGATTGAGTCCATGCCTAACAAATATATCAGCACCAAATAATCTATGACTACCAGTCCTTCCGTGAGGAAAGGAAGCTGGGTTTGCTACATTGGTTGAGTAAACTGGGGTTTCTAATATAGTGTCTTCAAGATCTGCAAGAAATTGCATATCAAAAAGATCATCAATCACATGTGCGATCACGGTCTATCTTATCAAAGAATGCATCAGCATGAATAAGTTCATCAATAAGATGAATCATTTCACTAATATGTTTTGCTATAAATGGCTTTTCAGTTCTAGCTGCAAATGACAATGCGTTTCTTAAATTACCTTCTGCCTCCCTCATAGAATCTTCTACTTGTTCTGATAAAGCCATAAGAATAAATCTTTTTTTTATTTAGCTGAACATATTATAAGACCCCTGACTCAAAGAGTCAAGGGTCAGTGTACATTTGAATTGAATTAGTGAACTAAATTAACATCTCCTTGCATATTCTCTTGCAAGAACTGTGATCGTCTTCACACTCGATCAAGCAATCAAAGTAGTCGTTGACTAGATTTTCATCTTGTGATGAATCGAATTCCGTCCATTCTGCTAGTTGATTGAATGAAATCGTATTGTGTCCAGACATTTTCGTTAACCTCCTTAACCTTAACCTCATAATGTAAAGAACTCAGGTCATCTTGTTGTCCTTAATTCTATCATTATTTATACAGATATGTGGATTTCAGGACCGGCCTACTTAACAAAAATAAATGCCTACGCAGTTGTACCTACTGCCTCATAATCCTTTTGAAATAGTTCCAATCCTTTGTCTGTAAGAATGTGATTGTACATCTTTTCAAAGACTGCTGGTGGCATAGTAACTATGTCTGCACCATACTCAAATGCTCTACCTACATCTCTAACATTTCTAAGAGATGCTGCTAGTACTTCAGTTCTTACCATATGCTCACGGAATACCTTAGCAATATCCTTAACCAAGCATAGACCACCAAATGAATTGTCATCTACTCTACCTACAAATGGTGAAACATATGTAGCACCTGCTTTAGCAGCAAGTATTGCTTGTGATTGAGAGAAGATAAGAGTTACATTGACCTTAATACCTTCATCAGTAAGAATCTTACAAGCTTTAAGACCTTCAACAGTACAAGGTACTTTAATAGTTGTTACACTACCATATTTTTCATTGAGTCTTCTACCCTCAGATACAAAGGTATCAACATCATCAGTTACAATCTCCATACTGATATCTTCTACACCAATATCTTTAATCTCTTGGTAGTCCTCTTCAGGATCTCTACCACTCTTCAATATTAAAGTAGGATTTGTTGTAACTCCATCAATTATACCCGTATCAAAATGCTTACGGATTACATCTGCATCAGCAGTATCAAGAAAGATTTTCATTGTTAGAATGATTTCGTTTATTTAGTTCTAAGTTTATATTAAATGCTACAGTTCTGCGTATCTTATCAGATCTATGAACAGTTACACCATGCATCATATGTGATGGAAAAAGAAGTACCTGACCTCTCTTTGCTGGTATATACATTCTACTCTGAGGAAAGTAAAGTTCTTTCCATTCTTGAGTAAGTTCAGAGTAATGTCTGTGATGAAAATAAAACCTTCCACAATTTTCTTCGTGATCATCTAGAAAAAGAACACCAGAAAGATGGTGCGGAAGGTGGTCATGAATCTCTTGGAAACATCCTCTCGTATAAGTACTTCTCCAAATCTCATGGACTCTAATGTTAATAGTGTCTGGTGGAACTGGAGGTAATTGAGAAAAGAATGCATCTATTGTAGGACCAAGAATTTCATGACCCATACTTTCAAACGCTAACCTCTCAACTTCTATTTCACAATCATTCTTCCAAGCAAAGAATTGTTGCTCATGTAACTCTGCATTTTCAGCAGCCTTTAATAGTTCCTCCACATTAGGAGGATCTATCAAAGAATGAAAGTAGTGAATAAAAGTATTAAAGATCATAATAATCCTTACGGTAGTATCTACCGAGGATGTTGCTATTATAATAGGCAGGTGTGCCGTCCGTCAAGCTCTCTGTCAGGACATTATTAAGAAACAGTTGTCTTGTCTCTTCAAAGTTTACTTTACCTGCTGTTGGTTGGAGTGATAAGATCTCTCTCTTGAAGCAGGAGTTCCCAAGTAACTTTCGATCTGCTTTAAGTTGGTCAGAGCTTCCGTAGTACTTCTTCCAGTCACTCTCAGTCGTAACCCTTCTCTTACCACCTCTAGGCTTACGCTTTGACCAAAAGTATTTGCGTCCGATATATTTCTTACCCGATTGGAGATTAGTAATGCAGTAGACGAAACCGAAGAAGTCGCCAATATCGTCAGTAAAAAAAGTTGTACCCTTATATGTCCAGGCATTTTCATATAAGCTTTCAGCCACGCTGGTCTTTGTGGAGGTTTCCATCCCATAATCTTAATTGTCATACAATTTATTTAGTCTCCTATCCCAAGGGTTAACTAGAAAAGAAACTCTTTCACCCTGATATGGACTTACTCCATGATAAATTCCAGGAGAAAAAATAACTAATCTATTTTTCTTTGGTGTTATTATATCATTTTCTAAATGTAATTGTCCACCCTGTAACTTATCTACATGCACATAATAAACCATTGAGCATAAAGGAAAACTTAAAGTTCCCTTAGCAGCAAGGTCTTCATCCTTATCATAATGCCAATCAGTAGGAGCACTATTAGTCTGACTCCAACATTCATAACCAACACATTGATCTAAATTAAAATATTTTCTAGCAATATCAACAAATGATAAACACAAATCTTTATGCTTATGATCCTGATCTAAATCACACCAGTCTAAGGAGTAATTAAAATCAGATTCAAGGTCACGGACTACATCATCTAAAATAATAATCATTTAACACGGTTTACAAGCACCTTTATGTGGTTTTTTACCACACTTAGGACACTTCTTTGCTTCCCATAGATGATCTACAAACTCAGCAACTATTGGTTTCCCTGAATCTGCTTTAAACTTCTTGTCCTCACCCTCTTTCTTCACCTTCTTAGCAGCTTTCTCTGCTGTCATTATAGTAGTTGCCCTTTCTCTTCTATCATCTTTAATCTTTTGAATTGCTTTCTTTCTAGCATCCAATCGTGCTTTCTTTGCTGTCTCTGCTTGAGATTGAGCAGCACTTAAACCACCTGTTGTTGGTTTCTTCTTTGACTTAGATAGATCTATCTTTGGTTTATGCTTTCCAGTTGAATCATTATAACTAGCATGTGCTTGACCAACTATACCACCAGCAGCTTTAGCAGCATACCCAACAGTCTTCTTAGCAGCACCACCTACTGCTCTAGCAGCACCACCCAATGCTCTACCAACACCTTCTCTCATTTCATCAGGTACATTATCTTCACTACCAGATACCTTA
>Ga0315331_10002034_pt1 | contig 15317 bp, 16 predicted proteins | sample M160m34915metaG_FD_203456 | JGI IMG/M metagenome (GOLD analysis project Ga0315331, IMG submission 203456) | Ammonia-oxidizing marine archaeal communities from Monterey Bay, California, United States - M1 60m 34915 | ecosystem: Environmental > Aquatic > Marine > Intertidal zone | place: USA...
TCAAGCTTCTGGTTCAGGTTACCCAAGTGTTGAAGCTTCTTGTAGTGGTTGTTCCTTATCCAAAAAAGGTGACGGGAACTATATTGCTTCTGTTAAGTCTGGTAAAAAAGCAACTATTGTAGTAACGGGAATAGCAGCGGATGGTAAAAAAGCAGAAATTGCTAGGCAAGAATTTAGGATTAAAAGATTGCCTTCTCCAACGCCAATTATAGTAGGTGCTGGCGTTTCTGAAAGTACTGTGAAAATCGGTAAAATAAAGCAGGCCAAGAAATTATTGGCTGAATTGAAAGGTTCTCCATTGAATGTTAAATTTAAGATTACCAAGTTTACGGTCAGTATTGTGAAGAATGGAGAAGTAGCTGAAGCGAAATGTAAAGGCGAAAGATTGTCTTCTAAAGCTCAAAATTATTTAAAAGGGTTAAAAAAAGGTCAAAAACTATATATAGAAGATGTTTGGGCTCAGGGACCAAAAGGAAAAGCAAAAAAGATTCCGTCACTGATTTTTAAAGTATTATAGATTATCTGGAATTCCTTACAGGTGTTTAATTTAAAATTAGTATTATGAATATAAAGCAAATAATATCTGTGTCGTTTACAGTTGTTGCATTTGTTTCAGCTAACGCACAATTACCTAGCTCAGGAATGTCAGAGTCTGGTGTTTTGGATGGAGTTTACGTGCAGGAACATGTGCCAACAAAAAGAGTAATACAATATACAGCATTAAGAGAAGCCGACATTGTATGGGCTAAACGAGTCTGGAGGACCATTGATTTACGGGAAAAGAAAAATCACCCATTAACATATCCGACAGAACCCATTTCTGATAGAAGATCATTGTGGGATGTTATAAAATATGGAGTAATGGTAGAAAAATCATTAACACCATATAAGGCAATGGACGATTTTGGATATGCTAATGATCAGTTCGACATACCGTTGGTACCACCTAATGGAAATGTAGATGATCCGGTTTATCAGGAAGAATTGAATGCTTTATTCTTTAATAGTGAAACACAGCCAGTTTTAGATGATGATGGGCTCGAGGTATATGATTTAAATGGTGATCCCGTGGATACAGTTATGACTGAAGCCATTACCTCTGATGCAATCATCAAATATTACATCAAGGAAGATTGGTTTTTTGACAAGCAAAGAGGAGTGCAAGAAAGAAGAATAATTGGAATTGCGCCGGTACGATACAGCTTAGATGATAACGGTGATATTAAAGCTTTAAATACCATGTTTTGGCTATATTTTCCCGAGTGTCGCTATGTATTTCAAAACTTCTTCGTTTACAATTCTGAAAATGATGCAAGAAGAATGTCGTATGATGACTTGTTCTGGAAACAAATGTATACGAGTTATATTCATAAAGAATCAAATGTCTATGATAGGAAAGTCAACAATACATTTGAAGGAGTAGATGCGCTTTTAGAATCGGAAAAAATAAAGAAAGAAATTTTCACTTTAGAACACGATCTCTGGCATTTATAATTAAAGATATTCATAGTTAAAAGCCTGGAATTTATTCTAGGCTTTTTTTATATAATTGAATCAAATGAATCTCAAGGTTAGAGCGACATTCGTCTTAACGTTGATACTAGCAAGTCCTTTGTTAGGCTTAATTCCATGTACTGGTCAAACAAATAAAAAAATTGGCTTTGCAGATTTTGGAAAATTAAAGCAGCGCATGCCGGAATATGATTCGTTAGTTAGTTTATCTACTGAGCAGGCACTATTGTTTGAAAAAGAATTATACACGCTAACCAGTATGATCCAGGAAAAAAGTAAACAACTTGATACGATAACGGATAGCGGCGAAAAGGAAAAATTAATTGCACAGCTCCAAGACTTAACGTCGATGCGCAATAACTACAGAAGTACCGCCAAAATTGAATTGTCAACATCTGATAATGATTTGTTTAAAGGAGTTAATCAAAGAATAGCCAATGCTTGTGAGCGAATCAAAGATAAAGGAGACTTTGATTACATCTATGATTCAAGTATTAAGGCAATTCCACCAATAATAGGGGCTGAGGATTTAACCGAAGTAATTGCAAATGAGCTCGGGCTCGCTAAATAGTGTATTTATATTTAATTACGTTTTATGGTTTCACTGTCAGATTTAGAATTATATTTTGGAGATCGGGCAATTTTTGATGGAGTATCTGTTCAAGTAACAAAACAAGATAAAATTGGTCTTGTTGGTAAGAATGGTGCCGGAAAATCCACGCTCTTGAAATTGATTAATGGTGAATATACGCCAGACAAGGGAGCAATCAATAAACGCAAAGATGCTATTTTGGGGTATTTACCTCAAGAAATGAAACACAATGAGGCTGCAACAATTCTTCAAGAAACACAATCAGCTAATATTGAAATTAAAACTTTAGACAAAGAAATCACTCAAATAAGCGCCGAACTCGCTGAGAGAACAGACTATGAGTCTTCAAGCTATTTGAAATTGATAGAAAATCTCAATGATAAAAATGATCGATTTCAAATTATAGGGGGCTTTTTACAAGCGGAAAAAGCGGAAAAGATTCTATTTGGTTTAGGTTTTAAATCGGAAGATCTTTCTCGTCCTATGGCCGAGTTCAGTGGCGGTTGGAAAATGCGAGTAGAGCTAGCAAAGATACTTCTATTAGAACCGGATTTATTGTTATTAGATGAACCTACGAATCACCTCGATATTGAATCCATTCAGTGGTTAGAAGATTTTCTAAAAAAAGGAAATAATGCTCTCTTGCTTATTTCTCATGATCGATTATTTCTTGATAACATCACGAATAGAACCATTGAAGTAGTAAATGGAAAAATTAGAGATTATCCTTTACCGTACACCAAGTACAAGGTTCAACGCGAACAGGAAATAGCACAACAAACTGATGCAGCTAAAAATCAAGATAAATATGTGCAGCAAACCGAACAGCTAATTAATAAATTTCGGGCTAAAAAAAACAAGGCTGCATTTGCTCAATCTCTTATAAAAAAATTAGATAGATTAGATAAAATTGAAATTGAATCTGATGAAATTGCAGGGTTAAATATTCTCTTTCCGCCGGCTCCTAGATCTGGTAAGATAGCAATCGATGCTGTGAATGTAACAAAAGCTTATGGTCATAATATTTTAACCGATACGGATTTTTCCATGGGGCGGGGAGACAAAGTTGCCTTAATTGGAAAAAATGGGTTAGGAAAGTCTACACTAGTCAAGATGATTGTTGGAGACACAGATTTTAGAGGAACAGTTAAATTAGGGCACAACGTTAATCTAGGATATTTTGCTCAAGACGAAGCTGATCAGTTGGATATGGATAAAACGGTCTTTGAAACGATTGATGACATTGCAGTGGGTGACATTCGTAAAAGAGTGAGAATGATATTAGGTGGATTCTTATTTAGCGGTGAAGACGCCGATAAAAAGGTTAAAGTTTTGTCTGGTGGCGAGAAAACAAGGCTTTCATTATGTAAACTTCTTTTGGAGCCATATAATTTATTGGTACTAGATGAGCCTACAAACCATTTAGACATTAAGTCAAAGGAAATTCTTAAACAAGCTTTGATAAAATATGATGGAACATTATTGATAGTGTCGCATGATCGAGATTTTTTAGATGGTTTGACTGATCGGATTTATGAGATTAAAAATGAACAAATCAGTGTACATCATTTTGGTATAAAGGAATTTTTAAATTACAGAAAAAAGGAAAGTATAGTCGATTTTGAACATAATAGTAATCCTATCCAGAAATCGAAAGACAAAGTAATTTCTCAGAATAAGAAAGATTATTTAGAAAAGAAAAAGGACGAGAAAAAAGAACGCATGTTAAAGAATAAAATCTCTCGTTTAGAAGTAAAAATTGCTGAACTCGAAACAAAAATAAAAGAACTTGACCAGCAAATTTCAGGATTAGATTATAGTGATAAAGTGTTAACCGAAAAAGTGTTAGGGGCTTACAATTTGGCTAAAAGCGAATTAGATAAAACGTATCAAGATTGGGAAAATACCTCTGATGAAATAGACGCTATTAGTTAACATAATGGATCCTTTTATAAATTAATGAGTCCATTTTACCAACATTATAAGTAGCATGATATTCTAGAATTCCTTCAGTATCCCATTCTTTCATTTCTCCCACTTGTCGGTTTTTTTCAAATTTCATAGATAGTTTGAGTGTACCGTTCTTATGCCATTCTAATACATCTCCATGAACTTTCCCTTCTTCATAATTTCTTTCCACTATGATGCTTCCATCTGGTTGTTTTGTAGAGCATTTGCCAGTAAATGGCTTTAATCTATCCGAAAGGTAGTACCAATTAAACCCTGAATCTAAAATTAGGTCAGCACAGTTACAAAAGTGAATATCAGGCAATGGGTTCTTCTCTATTGGTTGAACATGAGTAGAGTTATCCTCGCAGGAGAATAGAAAGACCAATATAGAAACGATTAAAAATTTATACATCGTACAATAGTAATGAATTTTCTTAAAAAGAAGCCGGTCCTCTCCAGGACCGGCTTACACCCTACCTACTACTCGCTTGGAGTGAGTAATTGTACGCTTATCAAACGTGGTACGAAAGTATACGTCAGTTGTCTTTCAAAAAAACCACAAGTTTACTACTCTTGGAAAGCTATAAATACAAACATACAGCAGTCCATGATGATTGATAATCTTGATTCTTCAAAACATATTTGAAATTGCATAAAAAAAGCCTGAACAATTGTTCAGGCTTTTTACTTAGTAGCGGGGACTGGACTCGAACCAGCGACCTTTGGGTTATGAGCCCAACGAGCTACCAACTGCTCTACCCCGCGATCTTAGGACGCCAAAGATATAATTTGTTCCTTTGCACAGCAAGAAAAAATGATAAAAATGGCACATAAGGCTGGTTTTGTAAACATATTAGGTAGCCCAAACGTGGGGAAATCAACGTTGATGAATGGTTTGGTAGGTGAAAGACTTAGTATTATTACTTCAAAGAAGCAAACAACAAGACATCGAATAATGGGGATTGTCAACGGCGACGATTTTCAAATAGTTTATTCTGATACGCCAGGAGTAGTAAATGCGGGCTATAAATTGCACGAACGTATGATGAAATATGTAAATACTGCTATTTCTGATGCAGATGTTTTTCTTTTTGTGACGGACCCGTTTGAAGATGAAATGAATCATGAAAATACCTTATCTAAAATTCAAAATTCAAAGGCCCCCGTTTTGGTTTTAATCAATAAAATTGACTTAATCGATCAGGAACGATTGATAGAAAGAGTAGATTATTGGTCTAAGAAAATACCGCGTGCTGAAATTTTACCAATATCAGCTTTGCATAAAATGAACTTGGAGTACATCATTAATAAAGTGAAGGAATATTTACCTGAATCACCCGCTTACTTCCCGAAGGATGAACTAACCGATAAGCCAATGCGATTTTTTATTTCTGAGATTATTAGAGAGAAAATATTTGAAACTTATGATCAGGAATTACCATACAGCTGTGAGGTTGAGGTAGTGTCGTACAAAGAGGAAGAGTCAATTATTAAAATTGAAGCTAATATTTTAGTCATACGAGATTCGCAAAAGGGAATAATCATTGGCCATCAGGGTAAAAAAATTAAACACGTGGGTATTAAAGCAAGAAAAGACATTGAAATATTTGTTGATAAACACGTGCATCTTGAACTTCGAGTTAAGGTAGAAAAGGAATGGAGGAACCAGGATAAATCACTAGATAACTACGGTTATTAATGGATGCGCACTTGAACGGGTACAATTGGTTGATTAAAGTGAGTTATTACTTTAGAATTGTTTTTATCTGTTTCTTTGCTTGAATTTTGGCTCACTTTCATTCTCGATAAGCTGGTGCGCTTGATTGCTGCATACATAATCCCAACATAACTTGCTACCCAAAGATAATATCCGATAAGCAGATTGCTTAACTCACCTACTAAAAACTCATGTCCTAACCACCAAAGTGCAGCTAAAAATCCCGAAGAACCAATAATCAAAAGTAGATTTCTTCTCTTTGTACTTCTCAGAAAAGCTACGACTCCGAAAATCAAACAAAGGTTTGTGAAAATGGCAAATAAGGATGAAAAAAATAATTCACTATTGAATCCTGCCGATGAATTAAAGGCATCAAATACACCAGTAAGGTTGTATAAAAAACACTGCCACCCGAATAGAGATGTATTTTCACCAAAAATGGAGATGAGGTACGATGGAATAAAAAACGAGGAAGCAAATAGCAGAATAGATGGAATAAAGATTGCTTTTGAACTTTTCATAAGATAAAAATGATTGAATGTTTCTTAAAATTATAAGGATTATCAATTGCTGCTTGAAAAAATAATCTAATAAATGTTAACTCGGATGCGAAAAGATGTTAAAACAAAAGGAACAGACTTTCTCGATTTAATTAACTTTGCGCGGAAATGAGAAACATTGTAGCAATAGTTGGGAGGCCTAATGTTGGAAAATCAACATTATTTAATCGAATGACAGAATCCAGGGCTGCAATTGTTCAAGAAACCAGCGGAGTTACTAGAGATCGCCATTATGGGTTATCAGAGTGGAATGGTGTAGAATTTTCAGTTATTGACACAGGTGGTTATGTTGTGGGGTCCGATGATATTTTTGAAGAAGAAATCAGGAAACAAGTGGTTATTGCTATGGAGGAAGCGTCAGCCATTATTTTTGTGGTAGATGTAACTACGGGAATTACTGATTTGGATGAATCAGTTGCCAATATGTTAAGGAGAACAGATAAACCAGTTGTTCTTTGTTCTAACAAAGTAGACAATGCGAGTCGGTCTATTGATGCTACCGAGTTTTATTCTTTTGGATTAGGTGAGGTACACGCTATTTCCGCTATCAATGGTTCGGGTACTGGAGAATTACTGGATAAGCTAGTTAGCAGTTTCAATACGGATCTGGATGTTGATGATACTTCTGGTATTCCCAATATTGCGATAGTAGGTAAACCCAATGTAGGGAAGTCTTCTTTGTGTAATGCGCTTTTGGGAGAAGAACGGAATATTGTTACGCCTATTTCTGGAACAACGAGAGATTCAATTCATACTCGATACAAGTCCTTTGGTTTTGATTTTAACTTGGTAGATACTGCTGGTATCAGAAAGAAAGCTAAAGTTGATGAAGATATAGAATATTATTCGGTGCTAAGATCCATTCGAACGATTGAAAATTCTGATGTATGTATTTTCATGATAGATGCTACAGAGGGTGTTCAAAAACAAGACTTGAATATTTTTTACGTCATTGAAAAAAACCGAAAAGGGGTAGTAGTTCTTGTCAATAAGTGGGACCTGATTGAAAAAGAAACCAATTCAGTACGAGATTTCGAAAATAAAATAAGGGAGCAGCTATCACCATTTTCAGATGTCCCAATTATTTTTACTTCTGCCATTGAAAAGCAACGAATTCATAAGTCGCTTGAAGAAGCAATCGAAGTATACCATAATCGAACACAACGCATACCAACTTCGCGATTAAACGAGCTTTTACAAGGAATAATGGAGCATCATCCGCCTCCATCTGTTAAAGGTAAATTCATTAAGATTAAGTACATTACGCAACTGCCTACACATGCGCCGGCGTTTGCTCTATTCTGTAATTTGCCTCAATATGTGAGGGATTCTTACAAACGGTTTTTGGAAAACAAGTTCCGAGAAGAATTCAATTTTACAGGTGTCCCGATACGAATATTTTTTAGAAAGAAATAGCGATTAAATTTTATTGAATGCTTGAGAAAAATCATCAATAATAATTTGATGATCTTCAAAGCCAATATAAAACCTGATGAGTTTCCAAGACAATGCAGTTTGATTGTAATTAGCAGAGTCGAACAAGGCGCAAGTTGGAAATAACAAAGACTCATAACCACCCCAAGAGCAAGCGATTAAAAAATGATTCAAAGAATTACAAAAGGTTTCAATTTCTTCGATAGAATTAGCGTTAATTTCCATCGAGAATAATCCTCCACAACCTCGCATTTGTTTTTTTGCCAATTCAAGTTGTGGAAATGATTCTAGAAAAGGATAATTAATTTTTTCCACTTTAGGATGCGAAGAGAGCCAATCGATAACCTTGACAGTGGTTTCGTGAGATTGCTTAATTCTCATGGGAAGTGTTCTCAGGCCGCGTAACAGCAACCAAGCATCGTTGGGAGAAATGATACTTCCAATGGTCATAAATTCGTTCGCAAATATTGAATTTACAACTTCGGAGGAGGCACACAGTATTCCGGCTACAACATCAGAGTGACCACCAATGTATTTACTTGCTGAATGGCAAACAATATCAATTCCGTATTCAGAAGGATTCTGATAAATAGGGGAGGAATAACTGTTGTCACAAATAGTGCGAATACCCTTCTTTTTTGCAAGTTCTGCTACGGCTCGAAGATCTTGCAGCTCAAAGGTGACTGAATTGGGTGTTTCCAGATAAAACAGCTTAGTATTGGGTTGAATAGCATTCTCAAAATTATCAATTGATTTGCCATCAATGAATGAAACTTCAACCTTATATTTAGAAAGGTAATTACCTAAGAGTTTGCCTGTCCATGAATATGGTTTTTGAACACAAACTACATGGTCTCCGGCTTGAACACTATTCATGACCGCTGCAGCTATAGCTCCGCTGCCACTACCAAATATTAAGGCATCTTCTGTTTTTTCCAGTGCCGCTATTTTTCTTCGCAGTGTAGTTACTGTTGGATTAACCCCTCTGGTGTAAAAAGGAACTTCGAGCTCTCTTTTAAGATTTTGTCTTAAGTCATCGACTGAATCAAAACAAAAGATACTTGATTGATAAATTGGAGGAACAACAGAATTTTCATAATCTGCTCGATTTTCTCCTAAGTGATTGATAATATTTTGATTATCCACAATCTAAATGTAAAAAAGGCTTCTTATAGTTACAAGAAGCCCCTCTAATTTTTTTACTGAGAAACTTATACTGCAAAAGCATCTTTTATTTTTGCCACGTAATCTAATTTCTCCCAAGTAAATAATTCAACATCTTTTGTAACTTTTTTACCATCTGGCGCTTGAAAAGTCTTGGTTACAATTTCATTTTTACGGCCCATATGACCATATGCAGCTGTTTCCGAGTACATTGGGTTACGAAGCTTTAGGCGTTGCTCAATAAAATAAGGTCTCATATCAAATATTTTGCTAATTTTTTGAGCAATTTCACCATCACTCAAATCAATTTTAGCAGAACCATAAGTGTCAACAAATAAACCACACGGCTCAGCTACACCAATAGCATACGATACTTGTACTAATACTTCATCGCACAACCCCGCAGCAACCATATTTTTTGCAATATGTCTTGTTGCATAAGCCGCTGAGCGATCTACTTTAGATGGATCTTTTCCTGAAAAAGCACCGCCACCATGCGCTCCTTTTCCCCCATACGTGTCTACAATTATTTTTCGACCGGTTAAGCCAGTATCACCATGAGGCCCGCCAATTACAAAAATACCTGTTGGATTAATGTGAAATTGAATGTCTTCTGTAAAGAGTTTTTGAATTTCAGGCGTACATTTAGCTTTAACACGTTCCACTACAATGTTAACAATATCCGATTTGATTTTTTCCAACATAACCGATTCGGTATCAAAATCATCGTGTTGTGTTGAAACAACAATAGTATCAATTCGTTGGGGTACATTGTCGTCAGAGTATTCAATGGTAATTTGAGATTTAGCATCTGGACGTAAAAACGGAATTAATTCCGGCTCATTGTTTCTTATTTGCGCCATTTCAAGTAATATCTTATGAGCGAGGTCCAGACCTAAAGGAATATAATTTTCTGTTTCTTTAGTAGCGTAACCAAACATCATTCCTTGATCACCAGCGCCTTGGTCTTCAGGATTTTCTCTTTCCACACCTTGATTAATGTCTTCTGATTGCTCATGTATGGCAGATAAAATTCCACATGAGTTGGCATCAAACATGTATTCTGACTTGGTATAACCAATTTTTTTAATCGTATTTCTTGCAATTAACTGAACATCAAGGTAGGTGTTGGTTTTAACTTCTCCGGCTAAAACAACTTGGCCTGTAGTAACTAATGTTTCACAAGCTACTTTCGACTGAGGATCAAATGCCATAAAGTTGTCAATTAATGCATCTGAAATTTGATCAGCAACTTTATCTGGGTGTCCTTCTGATACGGACTCTGAAGTAAATAAATATGGCATAATTATGCTTTTTAGCGTGCGCTAAATTAGGAATTTAATTGGCTCTTTTTAGTTATTGGTCAATTTTTTAAACGCCTCTTCTAAAGAATGCTCTTCTTTCTGTAGTGTTAGAATCAAAAGACTATTTTCATTCGCAAATTTTGATATCGCTGGTCTCAAATCAACCTTAGACTTAGGTTCTAATAAAAAGAGATTCTGCTCTATTTGATTAACAACGGAAACTCCAGAAATCGTTTGCAGTTTTTTAATGGATATTACTTGATCAAATTCAACTCGGATAACTTGTTTTGCTGATGTTTGACTTTGTAAATTCTTTGCTGAGTCATCGGCTACAATTTCTCCTTTGTTAATGATAATAACCCTATCGCATATAGCTTCTACCTCTTGCATTATGTGTGTGGAAAGCATAACGGTTTTTTCACTTCCTAATCGTTTGATTAGATTTCGAATATCTTCAAGTTGATTTGGGTCAAGTCCACTGGTTGGTTCATCAAGAATGAGAACTTCAGGGTCGTGAATAAGCGCTTGCGCCAATCCAACACGTTGCTGGTATCCTTTTGAAAGCGCTGCAATTTTTTTGTGACTTTCTAGTCTTAATCCAACAGATTCAATCATTTCATCAACCCTCTCTTTTCTATTGGGCACTTTGTGTAAATGTGCTATGAAGCTGAGGTATTCTTTCACATACATATCTTGATAAAGAGGCGTGTGTTCCGGTAAGTATCCTACGAGTTTTTTTACGCCTAAAGTTTGTTCATTAACATCTAGATTACAGACTTTTATCTTACCTTCTGTTTGCGGGATAAAACAAGTAATGATTTTCATCAATGTGGATTTACCTGCTCCATTGGGCCCGAGAAAACCAACTATCTGGCCTTTTGGTATTTCCATAGAAACATTGCGCAGCGCATATTGATCGCCGTAAACTTTAGAAATATTTTGTACCGAAATAGACATGGAATTAATCTTTGGGTAAAGTTACTACATAATTATATATTTCTTAGTTGCAAGCGCATGCAGTATCAACATTAGGTTTGTTAACTTTGCGAAACTTTGGAAAAGGGATTGGTAATAAGATCGACGGGAAGTTGGTATGAAGTGAGGTTAACGGACGGCACTGTTTCTCAGTGCAGAATACAAGGTAAATTTCGGATTCAAGGAATAAAAAGCACGAATCCGATTGCTGTCGGTGATTGGGTGGATTTTAATAAAGAAGAAGACGGAACGGGAGTTATTAGAGCCATACATGACCGACGAAATTACATTATTAGAAAATCGGTTAATTTATCAAAACGCTCTCATATTATTGCCAGTAATATTGATCAGGCAATTTTAATTATAACGATTGATAGTCCAAGAACTTCAACAGGTTTTATTGATCGGTTTTTAGTTAGTGCTGAAGCTTACAGAATTCCAGTTGCGCTTGTGTTTAACAAGATCGACTTACTAGACGTCAAGTCGAAAGAGCAATTGGTTAAGCTAATCAAAACCTATAGAGAAGTAGGTTATGAAACCTATGAAGTTTCTGCTTTAAATAGAACTGGGGTAGCTGCAATAAAAAATTTAATGAAGGACAAGGTGAGTCTGGTTTCTGGTCATTCAGGAGTTGGCAAATCAACCTTAATTAATGCCGTGGATTCAAATTTAGAATTGAAAACCGGTGAGATTTCTGAAGCACATTATAAAGGAAAACATACTACTACATTTGCCGAAATGTTTGAGCTAAATTTTGGAGGATTTATAGTAGATACCCCTGGAATCAAAGGTTTTGGGATTGTGGATATTGAGAAAAAAGAGCTGGGGCATTATTTCCCTGAAATTCGCGCTTTAATGGGAGATTGTAAGTTTAATAATTGTCAGCACTTGAAAGAACCCAAATGTGCTGTAATCCAAGCTGTAGAAAATGGAAAATTGCCAGTTGAACGATACACTAATTATCTAGCAATCTATGAGGATAATGAAGAGGAGACCTATCGGGATAAAGGATACTGAATGAGGGCAATAATTCAAAGAGTTAAAAAGGCTTCGGTAACCATTAGTGGGAAGAAGATAGCAGCGATTGAAAATGGTTTATTAATATTGGTGGGCATAGAGTCAATGGATGATTCTGCAGATATAGAATGGTTAGCAGGGAAAATAGTTAGGATGAGGATATTTCCAGATGCGCATGGTGCTATGAATAATTCTTTAGTTGATATAGTAGGTGAGGCTTTGGTGGTTAGCCAGTTCACATTGCACGCCAGCGTGAAAAAAGGAAATAGGCCTTCTTTTATGAAAGCAGCAAACCCCGTGATCAGTAAACCGTTATATGAGTGTTTTGTTAATCAGCTTGGGGAGCTGATGCAATTACCACCTAAGACCGGCAGGTTTGGAGAAGACATGCAAGTACACTTAATTAATGACGGTCCCGTTACCATCATATTGGATTCAAAGAATAAAGAATAATGACGATAACAGAAGCGCAAAAACAGGTTGACGATTGGATTAAAAGATACGGAGTTCGCTATTTTAATGAACTTACAAATATGGTCATTCTTTCGGAAGAGGTTGGCGAATTATCTCGTATTGTGGCCAGAAGATATGGTGAACAGTCAGAAAAGGAATCTGATAAAGGAAAGGATATTGGGGATGAAATGGCTGATGTATTGTGGGTTCTCATGTGTCTAGCCAATCAAACAGGGGTTGATTTAGAGGCAGCATTGGAGCGAAACTTTAAGAAAAAGACAAGTCGTGATAGTAAACGACATATTGAGAATCCAAAATTACGCTAGCGAAGTATCGTGGCTGATTAGAATTAGACGCTATTTTTTACCTTTTTTCTTTTGGCCCCTTGTTTTGGGTTTTTTGTATTTCGCTTTTATTTTCTTTTTGTAAGAACCACCCTGATTGGTTTTTTGATTCTTTTCTTTTTTCTCATGAAACGCAGGACCTCTTTCATCTATCTTTTTTGGTTTGGGAAGATAGTTTTTCTCAAGAATAACAGGTTTCTCCTCAGTTATAAGAACATCTGTAAAAACAACATCTTCCGGAACGTCCAATCGATCGATATTTTTGCCCAATGACGCTTCAATATTACTTTGCCAATTTTTTTCTTTTTCACTAATGAAAGACACGGCAGTACCTTTACTTTCAGCTCGTCCTGTTCTTCCAATTCGATGTGTGTAGTGTTCTACGTTTTCAGGCAGATGAAAATTAATAACATGAGAAACTCCTTCGATATCAATTCCTCTTGAGATCAAGTCGGTAGCAATAAGTATCCGAATGGTCCCATCAGCAAATGACTTAACTGCGTTAATCCGATAATTTTGAGACTTGTTAGAATGTATGGCACTGGCTTCTTCTGGGTAATCCTGTTCAAGTTCTTCGTGAAGACGATCTGCAAACTTCCTACTACTTACAAAAATTAGAACTTTTGAGAATTCAGGAGCAGCTAGCAAGTGCTTAATGAGTGATTTTTTCGATAAAAAGTTAGGAGCATTGTAATATTTTTGGGTAATTAACTTTAAAGGTGTACCGGCTCCAGCTGCTTCAATTTTGATTGGTGAATAAAAGAATTTTTTAATGAATGTTTCTACGTCTTCTGTAATTGTTGCTGAGAATAATAAGTTTTGTCTTTTTACAGAAAGTAAGTCAATTATATTAAGAAGTTGAGGCCGAAAGCCCAAATCAAGCATTTCGTCCATTTCGTCAATAACTAATTGCTTTACATTTTTAAGGCGTAATACACCACTTAATGCTAAGTCAGCTAGTCTGCCTGGTGTAGCTACCAGAATGTCAACGCCATTATCATGGATAATTTGTTTTTGTGTATTGATATTGGTACCACCAAAAACTCCAATGACTCTGCAATTGATATAAGTAGTTAAGGCTTCTACTCGATCTACAATTTGGTCAACAAGCTCTCTGGTAGGAACAAGTATTAACACTCTTGGGTGCTGTTCCTTTGAGTATTTTAGGTTACGAAGGATTGGAAGTAGAAAAGCCAAGGTTTTACCGGTTCCGGTTTGAGCAATTCCAACAACATCTTTTCCCGCCATAATCACAGGAAAAGCTTTTTCTTGTATGGGCGTAGGATTGCTGAACCCGAGTTCATCCAGCGCATTTAACAAGGGTGTATTTAGATTTAATTCAGTAAAGTTCACAGTCTATGATATCGGTACGGGAATTCTGTCTGCATTCACTTTAACAAAAGTATACGTTCCTTCGGTAGCTTTCATCATGTTGTCTTCAACAAAATCTCTGGTAACCCAGGCTTCGATATTAACGGAGAGAGAACTTCGACCTTTTCTTTTTAACTCAACAAAGCAGGACAGCGTATCCCCTACAAAAACAGGGATTTTAAATTCTGTTGATTCAATGGATACAGTTACGACACGTCCCTTGGCAATTGATCTGCAGAAAATTCCTCCAGCTATATCCATCTGAGACAATAACCAACCTCCAAATATATCTCCAGCAGGATTGGTGTCTGCTGGCATTGCAACAACTTGTAAGGCTAATTTACCTTTTGGTCTTTCCATAGAATAAAGGTACGATAATGGCTGCTTGTTCTTCTGTGAAATTTGAAAAATATAGGAAACAAAAAAGGAGGCATTCGCCTCCTTTGTACTTGTTGGTAGAAAATTATTTCTACAATTCTTTTTTCTTCGTGCATGTTTTTCCGCTAGCTTTTGAGCAACAACTTTTTGTTTTAGCAGTTTTTGTGCATTCTTGAGATTTCTTTTTCTTCTTTTTCTTCTTTTTCTTTTCGTCACCTTTGGTTTTTTCAGTCTTAACTGGATCACCATCGAATGTGGTAGCTGCAAATGTGGTTCCACCTAGAAAAGCAACGAGTGTAAAAGCAATAAGTACCTTTTTCATATGATTAGATTTAATAAATGTCTTTTAATGGACGCTTAAAATAAGAATAAATAGTTGGAATTGCACTCGATATATTAAAATTCTGCAAGAACTGTCTCTGAACCGACGGTTTTTGTGTTCAGATCGACAAGTATTTTTGCATCTAGAGGAAGAATTACATCAATTCGTGATCCAAACTTAATGAATCCGCAATTTTCACCTTGAACTGCTTGGTCACCTTCTTT
>Ga0315331_10002035_pt1 | contig 15316 bp, 11 predicted proteins | sample M160m34915metaG_FD_203456 | JGI IMG/M metagenome (GOLD analysis project Ga0315331, IMG submission 203456) | Ammonia-oxidizing marine archaeal communities from Monterey Bay, California, United States - M1 60m 34915 | ecosystem: Environmental > Aquatic > Marine > Intertidal zone | place: USA...
ATTATGACTTGATATCCAATTCCAGTCTTTTTCAATATTGGATGCATTAACTACTAAAAGGTATTCATGCTCTTTAATCATGTAAATTAATAAGTCGTCTACAATACCGCCAATATCATTAGGAAGGCAAGAGTACTGTGCTCTGCCAGGAAAAAGTTTTGAAGCATCATTTGAGGAAACTTTCTGAATTAAATCTAATGCATTAGGACCTTTTAAAATAAATTCTCCCATGTGAGAAACATCAAAGACACCTACTCCATTTCTTACAGTTTCGTGTTCAATATTTACTCCTTCATATTGAACTGGCATGTTGTAACCTGCAAAGGGAACCATCTTTGCTCCCAAATCAATGTGCTTTTGAGAAAGTGCTGTACTTTTCATTAAATGAATTATTGATTGTTAATAAGGGACAAATATAATTGTAAATATTTATCTCTTTGAGATATTGTTGAATACTTTTCCTCTATTGTTTCCCTTCCTTTCAAACCTATTTCATGTCTCAATTCTGGATTATCAATCAAGAGACTGAGGGTGTCAAACCACTGATCCTCACCTGCGCATAAAAATCCATTTTTAGCATGATCTATAATAGTGTTATTTGCACCTACTGCTGAAACAACAGCCGGCTTACCAGTAGACATATACAACAACCCCTTCATGCCACATTTCCCTTCTGTCCATTGATCTTTTGGTAAAGGCATTACACCAATATCAAAAGAATTAAAAAGTTCAACTTCTTTACTGTTATCCCACTTTTCACCAATTATTCCTAATTCATCATTCCTATAATTCTCATCACCAATAACTTTAAATGATATGTTATCGTTGTACTTATCCTTTAGTTTTTTGTATACATTAATAATTTTTTGAAAATGCTTTATGGTAGTATGACTTCCAACCCAGCCAATTTTAACTTTCTTTGATGTTCCATTTAAATGCATAGGAACGTAAAGTTCCGTATCAACAGTAGATGGAATAATAGTAACATTACTATTAAATTTAGTAGCATATTCTTTTAAGTAAACATTACCACAAGTCACATGAGCACATAAAGGCAGAATTTTTTCAATTTTCTTTTCATTTTTAAGAAAAGATAAAAGCTTATTGCTACTAGAAACATCTTTTATCCAAATGGCATCATCAAAATCAAAAACTATTGGAACTCCACTGCTAGAAAATAATTTCTCAAAAATTATGGACCTAGTTAAAACAGCTTCTCTATAAAGAACTATTAAATCATAATCTTTTACACTTTTATAATTTAGATATCTTTTTCTATAAGCATTTATAGCAATAAATCCTTTTTTTAAATAATTGTAAGAATTATATAAAATTTGATCATCTTTTTCGGAAATAATATTAGCAAGTTCACAAGAAATGCCATTTTCGTTGAGGAATGAGAAATATTGCTCAAAACGGTAACGTTGACCAGGTGACCGATCTAATCGGTGGTGAGCAATGAATAATATTTTTTTTTGTTTAATCAAAAGATTGACGAACTCATTAATTAAAAATATTCTCAAATATAACATTCATTCAATATGTATGAATACAAAATTTAAGAGGATATTAAATTATATTTGTTGAAATGTTATTGCCTTCAAAAAATGTACCTAGATGGACCATCTTTTTAATAGATGTAATTCTTACTATTTTTTCTTTGTCCATTGCTTATTTTATCAGGTTCGATTTCATAAACTTTAACAAACAAATATGGGAACAAGAGTATGAAGTTTTAAAATTTGCTTTTCCAATATTCATTCTTGTTAGGATATTATCTTTTATAGTTTCTAAAACTTATGCTGGTATTATTAGATATACAAGTACACAAGATACTAAAAGATTATTTTCAACTATAACAGTTGGAACAGTTATTTTTCTTGCTATTTCTATAGTTAAAAATATTTTTTATGATGCTGTCAACTTTCTCCCTCTTTCAATATTAATTATAGAGTACCTCGTAACGTTATTCCTTCTTTTAACTTTCAGGGTGACAGTAAAACTTTCTTATGCTGAAAATCAAAAATCAAATGGCAAAAAGAAAAAAGTCTTAATCTATGGCGCTGGAAAGATGGGCGTAATCACAAAAAACACTCTCGAAAGAGATTTAAAAAATAAATTTGAAGTTATTGGCTTCGTAGATGACAATTTAAACAAACAAGGAAAGATGATTGAACGATGCCCTATAATTGGTATTGAAAAAGTTAGTCAATGGGCAAAAAACAAAAGCATTGAACACATTATAATAGCCATTAAAGATCCCTTTAAAGAAAATAAACGAAAAATTATTAATGAAGCTCTGAAAAACAAATTGCGAGTTTCAACTGTTCCCCCAGTTGAAAAATGGCTTGGAGATTCATTTAGTGTAAAACAAATTCAAAAAATAAATATTGAAGATTTATTAGGTAGAGACTCAATATCACTAAATAAAGAAAATATTTCTAAAGAAATAGAAAACAAGGTTATTCTAGTTACCGGAGCTGCTGGGTCTATAGGAAGTGAAATTTGTAGGCAAATAATACACTATAAACCAAAAAAATTAATTTTACTAGATCAGGCGGAAAGTAACCTTTACGATTTAGAGCATGAATTTAAATCTCAAGAATTTAATACTAACTGGGAAATTGTAATTGGCGATGTGACCAACAAATCAAGAATGGTGCGCTTATTTTCACATTTTAAACCAAACATGGTTTATCATGCTGCAGCTTACAAACATGTTCCATTAATGGAATTAAATCCATCAGAAGCTATTTCTACAAATGTAGCCGGCACCAAAAACTTAGTAGATCTTTCAAACAAATATAGTATTGACAAGTTTGTTTTGATTTCTACAGACAAAGCTGTCAATCCAACAAGTATCATGGGTGCATCAAAACGAATTGCTGAGATATATGCACAATCCTTTAATAAAAATTCACAAACTCAATACATTACAACAAGATTTGGAAATGTTCTAGGAAGCAATGGCTCTGTAATTCCATTATTTAAAAAACAAATTGCAAATGGTGGCCCATTAACAGTAACTGATCAAAACATAACTCGATACTTCATGACCATTCCCGAAGCATGTCAATTGGTTCTTGAAGCTGGAAACATGGGGAATGGAGGTGAAATTTTTGTTTTTGATATGGGAGAAAGCGTTAAGATAATTGACCTAGCAAAGAAAATGATAAAACTTTCTGGACTTGATGAAGAAGACATTAGAATTAAAATAACTGGACTTAGACCAGGTGAAAAGCTTTATGAAGAATTACTAAGTGATAGCGAAAACACTCTACCAACACATCATGATAAAATCTTAATAGGCAAGGTTAAAGAATATGATTTTCAAATTATTGACCCTAAAATATCTCAACTTATAGCTGAAGCTAAGAATCAAAAAAATGATTCATTAGTAAAAAAAATGAAAGATATTCTCCCAGAATTTATAAGTAAAAATTCTGATTTTACTAAATTTGACACTTAAATAAAAACATAGAACTTTTGAGAACATCCATTATCCTTGACACAGAAGTAAGAATTAATGAAATTCAACAAAAAATAAGAGCTGTCCTAGGCATTGAGAAAGACAACATCTCATTTGAATTTCATCAAATGCCTGAATATATAGATTTAGACTTAATGACAACAAGTCCTACTCACAAACAATCTTTTCTATTACATTCTTCTGAAGGTAGAGATAAAATTGAAGCTCTTGAACTAATGCTTAAATATGTTAAAAATCAATTATTCATTGAAGACTCTTACACCATTCAATGGAAACTTTTGGGCTCAAATGAAATTCATCAATCTTATTTTAGAGCAAAAAACATTATGGATTCTTTAGATAAATTCTATTTTGGAAGAAGTTTTAGCTCAGTAATCGTTTATTCAATACAATTAAATCCACTATCTTAAAATGAATTCAAATACTAAAATAGAAATTAGATTTTCTGACATTGATGTTGCGGGTCATGTACACAACAGTAAGTATTTATGCTACTTCGAACTTGGTCGAATGGATTTCCTTTCTAAACTAAGTGGTGAAAATTGGAACTGGAGAAAAAAAGGATTAATTCTTGGAAGAAATGAAGTTGATTACTTAGTTCCTATTTACCTTAAAGACAAAATATTCGTGCGAACAATTTGCGACCATGTTGGAAATAAAAGTTTCACACTATCTTACAAAGTTTTTAAAACTCTAAAAAAAGAAGAAATACTTTGTACACAAGGAAGAAGTACGCTAATCTGTATGGATTACGAAAAAAATGATTCTGTCCCTATTTTTGATGACTGGAAAAAAAACTTAATGGATTCAATGAATCAATAATATAAACTCATTTGGCAGTTTTTAAATAACTAAAATAAATGTTAAAAGCTGATTTCACATCTCACACATTATTTTTCAATAACCCTAGCGGTACTAGTAGAGGGGTTTTAAATACTAAACCCAGTTGGTTCCTAAGAGTCTGGAATGAAAACAATCCAAACATTTATGGTATTGGAGAATGCTCTCCCATTAAGGGCTTAAGTATTGACCCAATTGATGCTATTGATAAAAAGTTAACCCAAATTTGTAACAACATAAACAATATTGACAGTATCGACATTGACCAATTTCCATGTATTAAATTTGGAATTGAAACCGCATTTAAAGATTTAAAAAATGGAGGAAGAAAAATAATTTTCAACAACTCATTTTCTAGATCTCAATCTAAAATAAAAATCAATGGTTTAATATGGATGGACAACAAAGAAGCAATGCTAAATTCCATTCGTATAAAAATAGAAAATGGGTACAATTGCCTAAAACTAAAAATTGGTGCAATTGATTTTTCGGACGAGCTATCTCTTCTAGCTTTTATAAGAAAAGAATTTAATTCATCTGAGCTTGAAATTAGAGTAGATGCAAATGGAGCTTTTATTAAAGAAAATGCACTGTTAAAGCTAAATTCTTTAGCTAAATTCGATATACATTCAATAGAACAACCCATAAAACCAAAGCAATTCTCCACTATGAATAAACTTTGCAATGAATCCCCTATTCCGATTGCATTAGATGAAGAATTGATTGGTATAATTAACAATCAAAGCCAAGAGAACTTATTAGACACCATCAACCCCAAATACATTGTATTAAAACCTAGTCTTTTAGGAGGGTTAGATTCGACAAAAAGTTGGATAAAATTAGCTGAAAAAAGAAAAATAAAATGGTGGGTTACTTCTGCTTTAGAATCCAACATTGGACTCAACTCAATCGCACAATTTACTGCCGAATTTTCAAACAAGCTTCCACAAGGTCTTGGTACAGGTCAGATTTACAAAAATAATATCCCATCTTTTCTTGAATTAAAAGCAGATGAATTATACATAAACAATGAATTAGAATGGGATTTAAGTAATTTAAAATTCTGATGCTTAAAATTTACAACGCAATTAACATCCATAAATTACACAAACAAATTTTATCTAAAATAGATGCTGATTTGCCTTTGTTTATAAAAAAATGGAATGACACAACAAAATTTCTTTCAGTAGATACATCAGGGTCCACAGGAAATCCTAAAACAATCACACTCAGCAAAAAGGCTGTAATTAATAGCGCAAAAGCTACAAATAGTTTTTTCGGGTTAAATGAATCTAATCTATACTTAATGTGCTTGCCAATAAAATATATTGCAGGGAAAATGATGCTAATAAGAAGCATAGAATCAAATGCGAAAATGTGTTTTGCAAATTCTTACTCAAATCCAATTAAAGATTTAGATCAACCCATAGACTTTTGCGCAATGACTCCCTTTCAACTTAAAAATTCAATAACCTCTTCTAAAGAAAAGTTCAAATGGATTAAAACCTTAATTATTGGAGGCGGCATTATAGACAAGAAACTTGAAAAGGAACTATATACCATTTCAACTAATTGTTATCAAACTTTTGGGATGACTGAAACAATTTCACACATTGCTCTAAGAAAAATTGATTCTAAATTATCTTCAAATCAATACAACTGTTTAGATCATGTTACAATAAATTCAAATGAAATAAATCAATTGATAATTAACTCAAAGAGTTTAGGCATAAAAAACATGATTTCAAATGACATTATCGAACTCATTGACAATAAAACATTTAAATGGATTGGTAGGATCGATAATGTAATAAATTCTGGGGGAATTAAACATTACCCAGAACTATTAGAAAAAAAAATAGAAGAACATCTACAAGGAACAATATTTTTTATTGACAAAATTGAACATGCTGAGCTTGGAGAACAAATCATTCTTATCATTGAAAACTCTAAGAACATAAAAATCAAAACCGATATTTTCAAAAATTTTAGTTCATATGAAATACCTAAAAAGATATTTGAATTAGATGAATTTATTTATACCAACAATAACAAAATAAACAGACCAAAATCAAGAGCTAAGGCAATCAACTTAAACAAATGGTATAAACTCGATCAATAGCAAAAAAATCATCTTTCACAACCTCCTTTTTATTTAAAACATCACTATTTGGAATCATAAGAAAATCTATTTTTATTTTATCTTGTCTTAAAGTTGCGTTTGACTTAACAGGTCTAATTACAGCTCTTAATGCAAGATAATTTCTAACAGTAATTGGCTTTTGGAATTCAACTAAATACCACCCATTCTCATTTGAAATATTTAACTCTTTAACAACAACACCAATTACAGGTAATTGACTAGATAAAAACGGATTAGTTTTGTTAGTAAAGAATCTTAATTTAAGGCCATTTTGTTTTTTGTTATAAAAAAAAGTTCTCAATCCATTAAGAGTAAAATAAGGAATGAAAGAAAAAACACTAATTGCTTTCCACTCCCCTCTCTTAACATTTATACTTGAAAATAGAATTGCCAAAAAGGTAATTATCATTAATCCATTAGGTAAATTTTTTATTGCCATTTCATTTGCATAGCTACTTCCGTTATTAATTCCAATTATAAAATACTGAAACATATAAACTCCAATTAATCCAATTATTAATTGAAAAGCCATCTTTTCTCTTCTCAAAGAAATTTCATAATTATAAAAATTTGAAATATTCAATGAATTATTTATCATAAACATAAAAGCTATTAAACTAAGAAAGAAAAACATTGTATTTAACATGCCAAGATTATAAAACAACAAGAGGTCATATACACCATGACCAACTGAAGCTATAACAAAAGAACCAATTAATACATGTAAAGATGAATATCTGTTTTTGCCTCCAAAATCAATCTTAATAAATGAATATGCAACTATAGAAGCCCAAAACATGTGACCAACAACAGCATAAACTGTTCTAATAAAAATCACATGAAATTGATATTCTTTGAAGTATAAAATATTTTCCATAAAAGCAAAACCAAGAGCAGATACAGATGCATACAGGATATAATCGTAGGGTTCATCTATGAATTTGAAAAACTTCAACACTAATAAGAATGGAATTATTTTAACTAACTCTTCAACACCTCCAATAACAATAGAACAATAGAAAAAATCATTAATAAAATCATTACCAGAAAAATAAAGCTGAAAAAAATGTTCAATAAAATCTCCTATAGGATATACAAAAAAAGTAAACCCTGCTCCCAAAGTAAAAACAGCAAATAAATTCAACCAAGCCTCAGACTCGTAAATATCAAATCTTCTTAGAAAATTAAGCCATAAAAAAGAAATTAAGAACGCTGTTATTGCAGATAAAAAAGTAAACTGATCTAAAGTTCTTCCAATTATTTGAACACTGTAATTTAAAAAATCTTTGTTCTTAAATGAAACTTTCTTTTTGACACTTCTTGACAAGAATTCATTCAAATTTTCATCATAAACTAAGGACAAAATATTTTCCCAATCATTGTTTTGATCATAAATGGCATAAAGAAATTGAGTTGATCCTTTTAGATAACCATTATTATTGATTTCTGTTTTAAATGAGTTTACAGCTAAATCAAATTCACTTTTTTCTTTTTCTTTTAATCCTATTAAAAAATTATAGTATTTAATTTCTTTATTGGAGACAAAAGAAAGATAATCAAAATCATATTTATAAGATGAGTAATAGTCTAGGTAACAAAGCATCAAAAAACCAATGTTTTTTGATCTTATTTGATCACTTTTTGTCATTGAATACAGAAGCGAAATGTAATTATTTATCTGTTGATTAGTGCCATAATCAAATAAAGTTTTAGCCATTAGAAAATGAGCATCTATATCATTTTCATTTTCATCAATTAATAAGTCACACCCTTTTATTATGGTTTGGTTTGAGCCATTTTCAATTCCGTATTCTACAAACTTTTTAGGATCATCAAACTTTTTTTCTTCTGAAACATTCACATAAAGAACAAATCCAACTATAAAAACGAAAATTAAAATTAAATCAGCAAATGTTTTAAATCTCCAGAATTTTTTCGCTCCTATTTTCTTTCTTGCAACCCTATAATGAGACAACACAAATGTGAACAAGTAAAAAATAAAAATTGCAATAACAATGCTATCTATAGACATTAATTAATTTTAAGAAAATTTTGGGGTGGGTCAATTTAATTGTAAGATTAAGATACACAATAAACTTTATAATCTTATTATATTTGATAAATCCTTTAAATCAATATGTTTATTCACTTTACTAATACAATCATTTTATTTTTTGCGCTTAACTTAACTCACAATCATTATGTGAGTATTGCTAATGTTAATTTAAATAATAAATTAAATAAGATTGAAATAAGTATTGAGTTTACAGCACATGACTTTGAAAAACAAATTAGTGATGACTATAATCTAAATTTAAATCTTGGGAACAGCAAAGAAATAGCTAATACTAATTCAATTATAGAAAATTACATTTCAAAAAATTTAACTTTTCAAACAAACAAAAAAACTATTGAGCTTAAGCTAATTGGAAAAGAAGTCAACAATGATGAAACTATGTTTTTGTATTTAGAAGGGACTATTCCAAAAAATATAAAAGAATTAAGAGTTGTAAACACACTTTTAATTGGCTCTTTTGTTCAGCAACAAAACATTCTACATTTAGATGGAATTATCAAAGAAAGTTTTACATTTAGTAACAAGAACAAAACAAAAACATTTTTCTTAGAAAAATAACACAAATTTTATGAAGAGGACATTACTATTTTCATTAATATTTATTATTAATTTTTCATATTTAACTGGTCAAAATACTAATGAAAGCAAGTTTAAACAACTATATGACCAATTAGCAACCCCAAATATATATAGAACAGCAGCTGGTGCTCCTGGTCATAAATATTATCAAAATAATGCTCATTATTCAATGGACATTACCTTAAATGATCAAGAACAAAAAATCACTGGTAAAGAAACCATTACATATGTAAACAACAGTCCTGATGCACTTGAATACCTTTGGATACAATTAGACCAAAACGTTAGATCCAAATCATCAGATAGTTATAAAATAGCTACAGGTGATATTAACGGAATTAGTTCAAAAAGTATCAAAAGAATATTTCCTGAATTTGATGGTGGATTTAACATTAGCTCTATTACAGATAAAAATGACAAAAAAATTAATTATATCATCAACAAAACAATGATGCGTATTAATTTAGATAAACCCCTACTTTCTGGTTCTCAATTTGAATTAAAAATTGAATGGTGGTACAACATTAACGAAAGAGCTAAAATTGGTGGTAGATCTGGATTTGAATACTTTAAAAAAGATGATAATTACTTATACACTATAGCCCAATTTTTCCCAAGAATGTGTGTTTACAACGATGTTGAGGGTTGGCAAAATAAGCAATTTCTTGGAAGTGGAGAGTTTACACTACCATTTGGAAATTATGAAGTTAACATTACTGTTCCTGCCAATCATATTGTTTCAGCTACTGGTGAATTAATAAATGAAAAAGAAATTCTTTCTCAAAAGCAGCTTCAACGCTTAGAGGAAGCAAAAAATTCTTTTGAGAAACCTGTCTTTATTGTAAATGAAAAAGAAGCAATTAAGAATGAAAAATCTAAGCTAAAAAGCATGAAAACATGGAAGTTTAAAGCGAAAAATGTTAGAGATTTTGGTTGGGCTTCATCAAAAAAATTCATTTGGGATGCCATGAACGTCAAACAAGAAACTAAAAATGTAATGGCCATGTCTTTTTACCCAAAAGAAGGGAATCCATTATGGGAACAATACAGCACCAAAGCTGTAGCTCATACCTTAAAAACATATTCAAAATATACATTTGATTATCCTTATCCTGTTGCAATCTCTATTCACTCTAAATCTATAGGGATGGAATATCCTATGATTTGCTTTAACGGTGGAAGACCTGATAAAGATGGGACTTACTCTGAAAGAACTAAATACGGAATGATAAGTGTGATTATTCATGAAGTTGGACACAATTATTTCCCTATGATTGTTAATTCAGATGAAAGACAATGGACTTGGATGGATGAAGGTTTAAATACATTTCTTCAATTTCTAAGTGAAAAGGAATGGGATTACAATTATCCAAGTAGAAGAGGTCCTGCATATAAGATTGTTAACTACATGAAAGGTAATAAATCAACTATATCACCAATAATGACCAACAGTGAATCCATTCACCAATTTGGGAATAATGCGTATGGTAAACCCGCAACGGCTTTAAACATTTTAAGGGAAACCATTATGGGTAGAGAACTTTTTGATTATGCATTTAAAACTTATTCTAAGAGATGGATGTTTAAGCACCCCACACCAGACGATTTCTTCAGGACTATGGAAGATGCAAGTGCGGTTGATTTGGATTGGTTCTGGAGAGGATGGTTTTTCACTAACGACCATGTTGACATAAGTTTAGATAAAGTAATTCCATATAAAATAAATAGTCAAAACCCGACTGTAAATAAAGGTAAATTAAGAAAGGAATTTGATGAAATAAATTCAAATGACATTTCTAATCAGCGAAATAAAGAAATGGTAACCTACCTTAAAACAGATAATAAACTAGCTGATTTTTACAATTCTTACGATAGATTTGAGGTGACAGAAAAAGAAAAGAAAAAATATAAAGATTTTTTAGCTAACCTTAGTGAATCAAATAAATCATTATTAAATACTGATTATTATTTCTACGAGCTTTCATTTTCTAATTTAGGAGGATTAGTAATGCCTTTAATCTTAGAATTTGAATTTGAAGATGGCACCAAATCAATGAAAAGAATACCAGCTGAAATTTGGAAAAAAAACAACGATAAAATTCAAAAAGTTTTTGGTTTTAAAAAAGAAGTTAAAAGCATTTATCTTGATCCATTTTTAGAGACTGCTGATACTGATCTGAACAATAATTCATGGCCAATGATTTATCATCCCTCAACCTTTGAACTATTTAAAGAGAAATCAAGTTGGGAGAAAATGAAAAAATCTAATCCAATGAAAGAAAATAAAAAGAAATAATGTTATTTAATAAGCAAAACATCTTTAGCGTAGCTTTATTAAGTCTTTTTACATTATCACAAACTAATTTAAAGGCTAACACAAGCCACTACACTCTTTCTTACAGAGATGACCCAGCTACAACAATAACAGTTGGTTGGTCTGGAGATGATGGAATTGTATATTATGGAACTACAGATTATGGAACTAATTACAATTCATACCAACTAAATCATTCAACAGATAGAGTCTTAACTCACAAAGGACAAAACAGGAAATTTTCTAGACTTACAGGGTTGTCTCCAAACACCTTGTATTATTTTGTCATTCATGATGTAAATGGTAATACTAGCCAACGATTTAAGTTTCATACTTTATCAGATAACACAAATGATCCTATTTCATTTATTTCTGGTGGTGATTCTCGTGATGGTTTTTCTTTGCTTGGAATTTACATCGAAGATTGTCCATCTGGAGATTGCCGTGAAAGAAGAAAAGACGGTAACACCATCGTATCTAAAATAAGACCGGATTTCATTGCTTTCAATGGTGATTTCGTACAAAATCAAATAACATCAGATATATTTCAAGAATGGAACAACTGGCTAGAAGATTGGCAACTTACAATATCTAGTGATGGTAAAATGTATCCATTAGTATTAACACAAGGTAATCATGAAGATAATTCGGATATGTACAACCTATTCGATATTCCACAAGATGAGTATTATTCTCTAAATATTCACAATGGATTATTTAGACTTTACTCATTAAGCTCTGAAGTTGGGGCTTGTGATAACACACAACTTAATTGGCTCACTAATGATTTACAAAACTATACAAATACTCCATTAGAACCTTATTGGAAAATTGCACAACACCATAATCCCACCTATGCGATGGCCTTATATGGTTTAAATCAAGATCAGATGGATTGTTGGACAGATAAATTTGAAACATACGGAATTGATTTAGTTTTAGAATCTCATTCTCACACTACAAAATGGTCTTGGCCATGTATAAGCAATGCTAACAATGATGCTTTTGAGGTTGATCAAATAAATGGCATAGTGTATTTAGGTGAAGGGCAATGGGGTGCTCCTCACAGAAGTTTAGATTATACAGGAACTGACCAAAAACCCTGGATTAGAGACCAAGCTGTTTTTGATAATTTCTTTTTTATAAGAGCATCAAAAGACACCATTCAAATTGAAAATGTCAGTTTCGAAAATATTAGTTCCATTGCTACAATAAATGATGACATTTTAGGTTCATTTTTACCAAATGGAACGACAACGTGGAACCCGTCTAACGGAAATACTATTTACATAACTCAACAAAATGTTGGAATAAATAACATCACTAATACCATTTCTAACATCTACCCGAACCCATCTAAATCTACTGTTCAATTAGACTTCTCTAAAATAATGATTAACAATACTTTAGAAGTATACAATAGTCTAGGGAAGCTTTGTATGAAAGAGGAGATTAACAATGTATCTTCACATGAATTAAACATAGAGTCTCTTTGTAATGGTGTAAATTACATTCTAATTAAAGATAAAAATGGAAACATTGAATCACACAAAATAATTAAAACAAAATAATGTATACTTTTAAAATAAATGAGTAATATTAAAACACCCTTTAGCATTGAGCTTGTCACACTCTAACCCCCATCACACAAACATCATCTATTTGCTCTAGATTACCTGTCCAGTTTTCAAAAGTGTATTGAAGAACATCTCTTTGTTTCTGCATGGGTTCACCATTTATAGAAAGCAATAGCTTTTTAAGATTTGCTTTTTTGTACTTCTTCCCCTTCTCTCCACCAAACTGATCCGCAAATCCATCTGTAAAAAGGTAGACACAATCTCCTTTAAACAAGTCTATAGTGTGTGTGGTAAAAGGTTGACTATTTCTATATTTACCTATAGGTTGATGGTTTGCTTTAATTTCTATCAACTCATTCTCTCTTATAATCCAAAGTGGATTATGGGCACCAGCATACTTTAGTTTGCTGCCAAAAAGACTACACAAAGCAATATCCATTCCATCGCTTACTTCATTTTCACTCTTTTCAAACTCTTGTAGTATTATTTCTCTGGTATTATCTAATATTTCACCAGGTTCAGATATTTTATGTTCTCTAACACTTCTATTAAGACCATTATTACAAATCACACTAACCATTGCTCCTGGAACTCCATGACCTGTGCAATCAGCTACTGCAAAAAATATTGTATCTCTTTGTTTTTCTAACCAGTAAAAATCACCTGCTACTATATCCTTAGGAAGGTAAAGTATAAAACTTTCTAATAACAATTCTTTTACTGCCTTATCTGTTGGGAATAGGGCTGCTTGTATTGTTTTAGCATAAGTTATACTTGATGTTAAGTCTTTGTGTTGATTTTCTATAACAAACTTCTGTGATTTAGTTTTTTTATAATGAAAAAATAGAAATAACAATAAGCTAAGTATTAATAATAAAATACCAACTAGATAATTCCTGACAATTTTTGATTTTTCAGTTTTTGCTTTTGCTTTGTTTTTTGCTACAATCATTTGATTTTCAAATATCAAGCTATCTGATTGTTTTTTCAATTCGTATTCTTGTTCAATCTCAAAACGAAAAACACCCTCATTAGCACTCATGACATTTAAAGTATCTTTAATCACCATGTATAACTCATGATATTTTAACGACTTATTGTCATTTCCTTCTTCCTTGTATATTTCATATAGGTTTAAAGCACATTTATCCAAACCATCAAAAGAATTAACAGATTCTTTAAGAGCTATTGATTTTTTAAAATATTCAACAGCCCTTTTATTATTTCCTTTTTTCCTGTAAAGATTTGCAACACTCTGGTAAATAAAAGAAAGGTCTCTTATGCTTCCCGAAATTTTATAATAATTAGCAATAGAATTATAATTCTCTAAAGCCTTAGCATAATCATTAGTTTCAAAGTATATTCTCCCTATGTCTTCTAAAACAAATGGGGGTAAATCATTCTCGATAGACAAGTTTAAGGATTCCTGACAATACTGCATTGCCTTCTCGTATTCACCATTTTCAATGTAAACATTCCCAATGTTTTTCAACACTAAAGCAATTGATTTAACATCATTAAATTCCTTAAATATAAAAAGTGCATTATTATAATACTCTCGAGCCTTATTAAAAGAAAATTGATTAACACAAATCCAAGCCACATTATTGTAATCATTTGCTAAACCAAAATTATTTTCTAACTTTTTATTTATCTCTATAGCTTTTTCATAATAAAATAGAGCCTGCTCATAATTAGCTAAGTCTGTATAAAAAACACCTAGATTATTAAACGAAGAAGACAATTTAATTTTGTAAAACAATTTTTCATCAGCTGAAATATTTTTTTTCAAGTTATCTTTACACAACAAAATAATCCGATTATTCAGATTGAAAGATAATTTAGGGTTTGATAAAAAGATCAACTCATCAAGACTTAATAAAGCATTCACCTTAATAGAATCATTTTTAGCATTATTTATTACTTCTTTTAAGGAATCTGTTTGTTGGGGGCGAACATAAGCTTGCTCAGCTAAAGAGCTAAAGCAAATAATAAAAGCTATGAAAAACGAAATAAGTTTTTGCATATTTTAAATATAGTGAAAACAAATATTAAATAGATTAAACCCTATATGTTATCGCCTATAACTTCCATCAGGTAACTGTAAAGGTAAATGATATGTTGTATCTGTAAGCAAAGCATAAACTGCAGGGTCCAAGGATTGTACCAACGCTGGTGTATTTGCCTTCCACTCACCTGCTATTTCATCAAACCTTCCAGTATAATTTTGAGCACCAATAAGAGAAGTAAGTGACCAATAAAAATACTCTGTAATCTGACAATTGTATTCACAAGT
>Ga0315331_10002037_pt1 | contig 15302 bp, 16 predicted proteins | sample M160m34915metaG_FD_203456 | JGI IMG/M metagenome (GOLD analysis project Ga0315331, IMG submission 203456) | Ammonia-oxidizing marine archaeal communities from Monterey Bay, California, United States - M1 60m 34915 | ecosystem: Environmental > Aquatic > Marine > Intertidal zone | place: USA...
CAAGAGCAATATTATCATATAAAGGTGTAATGATGAAAAAACATCTTCAAGTTGGTGTATTAAAAGGGGCACTAAAACAAGAGGATGCAGATAAAAAATTAGAAGCTTGGCTAAAAGAAAAAGAAGCTAAGATTACTAAGAAAATAGATTCAGTATCGGAAACTCAAGAAAAAGAGAAGAAGAAAAAAATTGAAGATGAAAAAGCATATAATAAGAAAAGAGAAGAAGATTTAAAGAAAAAATTAGAAGAAGCAGCTAAAGCAGAAGAAGCTAAAGAAGAAGCTAAAGAGGAAGCTCCAGCAGCAGAAGAAGCTAAAGAAGAAGCTAAAGAGGAAGCTCCAGCAGCAGAAGAAGCTAAAGAAGAAGCTAAAGAAGAAGCTCCAGCAGCAGAAGAAGCTAAAGAAGAAGCTAAAGAAGAGACTAAGGACGAAGATTCTAAAAAATAATCCTGATGGGATTCGCCCAAATAGGGAAAATAACAAAACATAAGGGACTAAAAGGCTATTGTATCTTAAAATTAAATTTAGATATTGAATTTGATTTTAAAAACATCAATTCTTTGTATTTAGAATTAAGAGGTAGCAAGGTGCCTTTTTCTATTGAAAAGCTATCAATAATTAACACAACAACAATTGAGTTAAAGTTTAAAGATTATAATTCTAGAGAAGATAACAATATGCTAATTAACACAAATGTCTTTATAGAAAATAAAAGAGGAATAAAATTCGAAAGTGAACTTTCTAAAATAATTGGATATGAAGTAAAAGAAAATAATAAAGTTATAGGCACTATAACCAACTTTCATAAAAAGAATCAACCAATACTATTTTGTGATATTAATAATAAAGAAATTATGATTCCATATACTAAAGAAATAATTCACAGGGTTGATAATTTTAAAAAAGAGATTCACGTAATTATTCCAAAAGGATTATTAGATTTAAATTAATGAACCATATTGATATAATTACCTGCCAACCAGAACTCTTAGATAGTCCTTTGAATAATAGCATTTTAAAGATTGCTCAAGAGAAAAAACTAGTTAATATAAAAATTCATAATCTCAGAGATTTTTCCGATAACAAGCACAAAAAAGTTGATGATTATGCTTTTGGTGGTGGAGGTGGCATGGTACTGAAGATTGAACCAATTTTCAACTGTATTAAGTTTATTAAAAAAAATAAAAAAGTTGATGAAATTATTTATATGTCCCCTGATGGAGAAAAACTGAACCAAAAAATAAGTAACTCACTATCATTAAGAGAGAACATAGTAATTTTATGCGGTCACTATAAAGGAATAGATGAAAGAGTAAGGAAACATTTAATTACTAAAGAGATAAGTATTGGAGACTATGTGCTAACAGGAGGAGAATTACCTGCAGCAATATTAATTGATTCAGTAATAAGATTGATTCCTGGTGTTGTTTCAAATGAATCTGCAGCCCTTTCTGATTCATTTCAGGATAACTTACTGGGACACCCAAATTACACGAGACCCGCCGAGTTTAATGGATGGAAAGTACCTGAGATTCTTCTTTCAGGAAATCAAAAGGAAATTGATGAATGGAGAATAAAAACGTCTTATCAAAAAACTAAGCGAAAAAGGCCTGACCTTCTAAATTAGGATGATATTAAAAATAGCGCAAAGCATAAAAATAACCACATAGATACTTTTATAAGGTATTTCTTTTTAAATGATTTTTTTAGTGCTGGGATATACATAACAATATTTAAATGTTACCTTAATGTTAAGGAATTGTTAACAAATATCCAAATAATCTATTGATTTATAATTTAAAAGCATTAAGTATCAGATTTTTATACTTAAAGCAAGAACAAAAATATTTTTTTGAGACCATGAGATAGTTTCACCAGAAACCTTCCTGTTAGATTCAAATATATAACTAGGCTTAAAAACAAAAGGTGTCTTTTTGAATTTGATGTTTAAACCAAGATTTATTCTATTTCTTGCAAACTGACTCTCCGTTAAGAAAATTTCATTTTGAATAAATGGATTATAATTATCAAATAATTTTAATGCATAAGAATATCTTAATCTATATCTAAATACATTATCACTCAATTCTTTAACTCTAAATTCATTCCTTAACCTAATTTTCATATTATCATTTAACTTATAGGTAATATCAAGATGTGGCCTTATTTCTGAAACTCTCCCCTCTTTCTTTAAATTATATATTTCTCTATAATACAAACCCACTTTAAATTTTTTAATTTTATATGCTACACCAAGGTCAATCCTTCCTTGTTTAGATTCTTTTGATGAATTATCATATTTATTTCTATATTCAAATTTTACTTCAAAATCATCAAATATATCCCCTTGAACATCAATAGTAGGCCAGGTCTGATAAACAGACTGAGAATTTACAATTTGATTAGATGATAATAAAATTATAAAACATAATATAATTCGTAAATAAATTTTCATAAAGCAATTCTATAAAACAAGTTTTTGGAAAATGTTAATCTAGTGTTAAGAAATTATTATAATATTTTTTGAAAATTTATTAAAGATTTATTTTACCCTCATATTCTAGAAAAGGATTACCTATCAGATATACATTTGAAAATTCATTCAAATTATTTTTCTGAAAAATAACTTTTAACTCACCACCTTTAGTCATCACTTTTTTAACATTATATTTTTTTTTCAAACTAAATGCAATTACTGATGCTACGGCACCTGTACCACAACTTAAAGTCTCTCTCTCTACACCTTTTTCAAAGGTCCTAACATATATGGATCCATTTCCTAGATCAGAAACTATATTAACATTACAATCTATTTGCTTGTAAAAAGGGAGATTTCTTATTAAAGAAGCCTCTTTTTTAATATCAAAATTATTTGCATCATTAACAAACTTTATGTGATGTGGAGCACCTGTATTTATAAAATAATCTTCTCCAAAACATTTATATGAAGTAATATCTTGCATTTTTAACTTAATTCTTGAAGTTATTTTAGCTGAATATTCTTGGCCTTTACAAGTAAATAAAGCAACATCTTTAATTTTATTATTTGATTTTAAGTAATGAAGCGAGCAAAGGCTTCCATTTCCACAAAAACTTTCAGATCCATCAGGGTTATAGAAAGATAACTCAAAATCATATTTATTTGATTTAGAAATCAATAATATACCATCTGACTTTCTAATAGCTAGATCCTTAATTAATTTTTTAATTAAATTATTATGATTTATACTTTGAGAAAATAAATCTAACAGAATAAAATTATTGCCAGATGACTGATACTTATAGAATTGAAGTTGCATAAAAAAAACCAATCAAATAGATTGGCTTAAAATTAAATTTTTTCTTTGATTTTGGCGCTCTTGCCCTTTCTCTTTCTGAGATAAAAAATTCTAGCTCTTCTAACTTTACCTCTTCTTAAGACTTCAATCTTTTCAATATTTGGAGAAAAAATTGGCATAATTTTTTCAACAGCAATAGAATCAGAAATTTTTCTTACCGTAAAAGTTTCTCCGTTTGAGCCTACATTTTTCCTTTGTAGTACAGTACCTTGAAACTGCTGTATTCTTTCTTTATTACCTTCTCTAATTTTTACATGGACATTAATAGTATCACCAGCACTAAAATCAGGAAAGCTCTTGATTAGTTCTTTATTTTCTTTACTTAAATTAATATCAGTTGTAGACATTGTTTTTTTTTAGGTGTGCAAATATAGTCTATTTTTAATTTTTTAAAATTTTCTTTAGATAAATTAATATTATAATAATACTATCTTATTTTTCTTATTTTATATAATTCTAATAAAAGAATTAAATAAATAGAATTTGTATTGATTAAATTTGGGTAAAATTTAACTAGATGTTTGGATTTCTTAAAAATATTTTAGGTTCAAAATCAGATAAAGATCTAAAGGATCTTTATCCTATGGTCGATAAAATAAATTCAGAATTTGATAAACTTAAAAACATATCAGATGATGAGTTAAGAAATAAGACTTTTGAGTTTAAAGAAATAATTCAAAATAATCTTAAAGACTCTAATCAAGTAATTGATAGCCTAAGAGAAAAATATAAAAAATCAGATGGTTCATTGTCTGAAAAAGAAAATATTCTAAATGAAATAGATTCCCTAAAGGAATCGCAAAAAGAGATTATTGAAAGAACTCTTAATGAACTTTTACCAGAAGCATTTGCAGTTGTAAAGGAAACAGCAAGAAGATTTACTGAAAATGAAAGTTTGGAAGTTACCGCTTCAGACTTCGATAGAGAATTAGCAAGTAAGAAAGATAATATTGAAATTGATGGATCTAAAGCTGTTTGGTATAATGAGTGGTCAGCTGCAGGAGTTGATATAAAATGGAATATGATTCATTATGATGTTCAATTAATCGGAGGGGTTGTTTTACATCAAGGAAAAATTTCAGAAATGGCTACAGGTGAAGGGAAAACATTAGTTGCAACACTTCCAGCTTATTTAAACGCACTATCAGAAAGAGGTGTTCATATAGTGACAGTAAATGACTACTTAGCAAAAAGAGATGCTGAATGGAATGCTCCAATATTCGAATTTCACGGACTAAGAGTTGACTGCATAGATAAACATGAGTCTAATTCAAAAGATAGGATAAATGCTTACAATGCAGATATTACATATGGAACGAATAATGAATTTGGATTTGATTACTTAAGAGATAATATGGTTAGAGAGAAGGGTGAATTAGTTCAAAGAGAACATAATTTTGCCATGGTAGATGAGGTAGACTCAGTCCTAGTTGATGAGGCAAGAACTCCATTAATTATTTCTGGACCAGTCCCAAGAGGTGATGATCATGAGTTTTTTGAACTAAAACCTAGAATTCAAAAATTATTTGATTTACAAAAAAAACTTGTAACACAATATTTAGCTGAGGCAAAAAAATTAATTTCAGAAGGCAAGGAAGATGAAGGGGGATTATCATTATTTAGAGCACATAGAGGATTACCAAAATATAAGCCTCTCATAAAATATTTAAGCGAGATAGGTACTAAGGCTATAATGCAAAAAACTGAAAACTATTACCTACAAGATAATTCAAAATTGATGCCAGAAGCTGACGAGCCTCTTTATTTTACTATTGAAGAAAAAAGCAACAGCATTCAACTTACTGAAAAAGGAATTGATAATATTACTAGCTCAGGTGATGATAATAACTTTTTTATAGTTCCAGACATTGGAGTAGACATAAATAAACTTGAGAACTCTGATAAACCAATTGATGAGATAGCAAAAGAAAAGGAAAAAATAATTCAAGATTATAGTATTAAAACAAAGAGAATACATACAATTAATCAACTACTTAAAGCATACTCCATGTTTGAGAAAGATCAAGAATATGTGGTAATTGATTCCAAAGTTAAAATTGTTGATGAACAAACAGGTAGAATAATGGAGGGAAGAAGATACTCTGATGGTCTTCATCAAGCAATAGAAGCAAAAGAAAATGTAAAAATTGAAGATGCCTCTCAAACCTATGCTACGATTACATTACAAAATTACTTTAGAATGTATAATAAGTTATCAGGAATGACAGGTACTGCTGAGACCGAGGCTGGAGAATTTTGGGAAATATATAAACTTGATTGTGTTGTTATCCCAACAAATAGAGATATTTCTAGATCTGACATGGAAGACAAAGTCTACAAAACATTAAAAGGAAAATTCAATGCAGTTATAGATGAAATTGAAGAACTTAGAAATAATGGAAGACCAATTTTAGTCGGTACTACTTCTGTTGAAATTTCAGAATTATTAAGTAGAATGCTTAATATGAAAAAAATTAAACATCAAGTTTTAAATGCAAAACAACATGCAAAAGAAGCCGATATAGTTGCTGAAGCGGGTAAGCCTGGAACTGTAACAATAGCAACTAATATGGCAGGTAGAGGTACTGATATTAAATTAACCAAAGAATCTAGAGAAAGTGGTGGACTAGCAATAGTTGGGACAGAAAGACATGAATCAAGAAGAGTAGATAGGCAGTTAAGAGGTAGGTCTGGTAGACAAGGAGATGTAGGTTCATCTCAATTTTTTGTTTCTCTTGAAGATAATCTCATGAGACTTTTTGGATCTGACAGAATGATAAAAGTTATGGACAGAATGAATATGGATGAAGATGAAGTAATTCAACATAGTATGATAACTAAATCGATTGAGAGAGCCCAAAAGAAGGTTGAGGAAAATAACTTTGCAATAAGAAAAAGATTATTGGAATATGATAATGTAATGAATTCTCAAAGGGAGGTAATTTACAAAAAAAGAAGAAATGCCATAAACGGTGAAAGACTTGATGTAGATATTCTTAACATGCTTTATGATACATGTGAAGATATTGTGTTAACCACTAAAGATTCTGAAAACTACGATGATTTTAGATTAAATGTATTAACTGTTCTAGGTTTAGACTTTAGTGATTATTCAAATGAGGAATTTTATAAAAGTGATAGCTCAACGATAACAGAAAAATTATATCAAAAGGTTATCGAAAATTATGAAAAAAAGAATAACAGTATTATTTCAGCTGCAATGCCAATAATTAAAAAAATAAAAAAAGAAAGAGGTGCAGTTGTCAAGGATGTACTTATTCCATTTACTGATGGATCTAAGCAAATAGGTGTATCAATTAATTTAGATGATGTTATAGAAGATGAGGGTAAAAGCATATTAGTAGAAATGCAAAAAATTGTTGCTCTAGGAATGATTGATTTTAATTGGAAAGAACATCTAAGAGAGATGGATGATCTAAAACAATCAGTTCAGAGCGCTGTTTATGAGCAAAAAGATCCTCTAGTTATTTATAAATTTGAAGGTTTTGAATTATTCAAGAAATTTATTGCAAAGGTTAACCAAGACACAGTCTCATTTTTGACAAAGTGTCTAATTCCTATTCAAAACCATAGTCAAGTTCAAGAAAATAAAAGCTCCGCAAGTAAGAAAGAGTCTTACCAAACAAACAAAGAAGAATCAAGATCTTTATTAACTGGTAATAGAACATCTGCACCAGAAAAAACTAAACCAATTAGATCAGAGAAAACATATGGTAGGAATTCTAGAGTTTCAGTAAAATACTCTGATGGATCAATCAAAAAAGATATTAAATTCAAGAAGGTTGAAAATGATATAAATCAAGAAAAATGTGTGATAATAGAGGATTAATTTTCTTTCTTTCTTTTGCTATCCTTTTTTCTTGTAGCACTCAAAAAACAATTACATCTCAAAAAGAGGAGAGAGGATATTATGAAGATCTATCAATTTTAAGATCACAAGAACAACCAAAAAAACCCATTAAAGAAGAAAAAGTTATTTCATCTAGTCAGGTTAAAAATAATATAAGCTTAGAGTTAGATACTATTATCCAAATCATAAGAAGTGAAAGTGATAATATTAAATTTTTAGACGGTTTCACTATCCAACTTTATTTGGGTGACGATAGAAATAAAGCAGAAGAAACTGAACAGAAAATATCTGAAATGGATAGTCTTATTTTTAAAAATACAGTTTTTACTCAGCCAAATTACAGAGTGAAAATTGGTCAGTATACCGATAGATTTAAGGTAAATGAAGAGTATCAAAAGTTTAGAAAACTCTTTCCAAACGCAATAATTATTCCTGAAAGGATAAAAATCAATTAAATAATTGATTTCTCATGTTTTCATTAATTGATAAGGCTAAAATTAAAGAAATAATAAGTCCTATAGCAGCAAATAATGTGTCTTTACCGATCATCTTTAATGCCTTTTTATAATTTCCATTATTTTTTCTTAAGTTTATGGCTAACTCTCTTCCACCTAGAAGCCCAATAAAAACCCAAGTAGTACTTATTGGTATAGAGCTTAAAACTTTTAAATAATAGAGCAAACATGCATAAATAAAGTCAACAACAGTTGCTGCTCTAACATCAATTATATCAGATTTTTCTAAAACTATTTGTTGTATTTTGTCTCCTTTTAAATAAAAGAGTAACCCAAGACCAAAAAATATAAAAGATACAACTACTAAAAACTGATCTGTTGAAAGAGATCTTGGAAGAACAACTGCAACATTAGCCATATCTTGCATTATCCAAGTAGACCAAAGTGCACCGCTAGAGAGCCATTGTAATGGTAACCATATTTTTGAAGGTTTATTGTCTTTATATTTCTCAAATAAATTAGTAGTTAAAATCCAAACTAAAATTGCAATACTAAATGCTATAAAATACCCAAAAAGACTTTTTGAAAGAATACTTGTTATGGAACTTGCATTTGTTGCAAAAGCACTTAAAAGCAAAATAGATGTAGATACAGGCATTTTTAGCCTGGTCATCATTAATAAAGCTACAGGAGCAAAAACTTGTAAAAACTTAAATGACTCTGGTGCTTCATTCAAACCTTTTGAGGCAAGTCTTCCGTAACTAATATCTCCATTATAATTCAACCAACTATATGTAGCGGTTAAAACAAAGATACCTCCCATATAGATCCACAAATAATACCATTTTTTATCAGAGTTAGAGGCAATAAATGTTCCAATTGTCTGTATGCTATCATTTGCTATTGCTGAGTAGGCCGCCATAAAGAAAATACACCACATGGCAACGGAAGGATAAGGATATACCAACCAACAAATTATAGACAATAAAGCTGGTAATATTAATTCGTTCTTTTTTAAATTCATGTAGCAAAAATATTTTTCATGTAATATCTTATAATAAATTTAATATTATTAGTATGTTAATTTTATGAACTGTTTGTTAAAAGAATGTTAAGAAAAATAGTTAAAAGCAATTTGTAAAAAAGAAAGTAACTTTACCTAAGTTATGATTAAAATAGATAAACTTATAGATTCAATATCATCTTTCTTAAGAGAAAGATTTGATAGTATGAAAGGAGATTTAATTGAAAAAATCTCTTCAATCATTTCAAAATTAATATCCTTTTTTATTCTTTTTCTCATACTAATGTTTGTTGTAGGATTTGCTAGCATATCCTTAGGAAATTATATCAACACTGTTTTAGATAGCTCATACTTAGGATATGGAATAATTAGTCTTTTTTATTTAATTATCTTCTTACTACTATTCCAATTGTCGAAATCTGGAAGACTAAAGAAAATTATTGAAAAAGAAATGAGAAAAGGATTAAAAAACTAAATTTCGTTTAGTCTTTTCTTCATTTTTCCGGCTTGAACACCAAACATCATTTTAAACCTTCTGCAGAAATAAGCAGTATCCTTGAACCCAACATCATTACTAATAACTTTAATAGCGTCCGTCTTCTCTCTTAAAATTTTTATAGCTTTCTCCATTCTCCTATGCTCAATATAATCTTGGGGAGAAAAGCCTATATTATTTCTGAAAAATTGTCCAACATAATCTTCTGATATATTCAAATGATCAGATAATATTTTATTTGATAAATCTTTACTTATATTTTCATCAATAAATAAAAATAGATCTAAAATTTTTTCATCATTAAAAAATTTAAAGTTTTCTTCAATGCTAGAAAAAAGAGGTTGTTTAGATAAGATATTTCTTATAAGCTCAAAAACAATTTGATTAGTAATTGACTCTATTACTTTTTGATGACCAGGCAAACTATTAGAAACCTCTTTTATTATATTATTTAACAAGAAAATAAAAGGTTTATTATTTTCAATAGTAGATATTCCTAGGTTTTTACTGTGAAATATATTAACGAGATCATATGCCTTTGCATCTAAATTAAGTATAAGATACTTGTCTGATTTAGAGTTTGTCTTTTTATTTTCTCGTAAATATTTTCTTTTCTGGTCAATAAAATCTTCATATGCCAATGTTCTTGTTCTTTCTGATCCGAAAGAAAGGGAAACTGTATTATGAGCTGGAATAAATAAAGCAGAATCGTTAGATAATAACTTCTTATATTTTCCAAATCTAAACTTTGCTGATATTGGATAAATTATTGTATTGTCTATATCATAATAATTATCAATTGTAAATGATTTCTTTACATCAATAATATTAACCTTCTTCAATGAAATTGAGAGGTGATGATTAATAACATTTATAAAATTTCTATCCATAATAGTTTAAAGGACTTCAAATCTAAAATAAAAAGGGTAAAATCAAATAAATTAATTTTCAAATTTATCAATAAGTGAAGACGAGGAATGGCCTTCTAATAATTTAACAATTTTAACTTGACCACCATTATTTTTTACAAATTCTGCGCCAACTATATCTTCTAGACTATAATCTCCACCTTTAATAAGGAAATTTGGTTTTATCTTTTCAATCAATTTTAAAGGGGTTTCTTCTTCAAATAAAAGTACATAGTCTACATATTTTATAGATGCTAATATCCTTAGTCTATCTTTTTGAGAAATTTTGGGTCTTGTTGGACCTTTTAATTTTTTTATAGAATCATCACTATTTACCCCAACAATCAAAATATCTCCATATGATTTAGAAACTTCAAGTATATGAATATGGCCAGGATGAAGAATATCAAAACACCCATTAGTGAAGACTATATTTTTAGCCTTCAACTCCATTAATAACTTTTCGAGTTCAGAAATATTTAAAACTTTACTCATTTCCAGACTTAATTTTAAAAAACAAAATTATTGAACTTATGACTCCTAGAACTGCTAGACATATAATTTGGGACGTATGAAGAATAGTTGCAAAAAATAATCCAGAATCATAATCTAAGTTATAACTTATAAGGATTGAAGCTACTAAAAAATGATAGGCTCCGATACCAGCATTAACAGGCACTATCATACCAAGAGAGCCAGCTACTAATACTGCAATCCCTGCATTGATACCTAAATCTGTTGTTTCACCAAATGAGAAGAAAATAACATAACCCATTAGAAAATAAATAACCCATAATAGTACTGTTGAAATTATAAAACCTTTATTTCTATAATTTTCCTTAATTGATAATACCCCTGCTTTAAATTCTTTTAATCGAGAGCTTAGAAATGATGATTTTTTAGAAAAGTATTTTATTATAAAATAAAAAGCTATAAAAATTAATGTTATTACTATTAAGGTATAAGGATCAAATTCAATATTTGATATAATATAGTTTTCAACAAACCCTATAAATAAATCAAACTCAACTAGAATAAAAATTGCAGAGATAAGTAGAAGAGAAATTAGGTCAAAGATTCTTTCCGAAACAACAGTTCCAAGTGACGTTGATATATTTATTTTGTTAGTCTTAGATATTAAATAACATCTCGCAAAGTCATTGAATCTTGGTATGAATAAAGCAAAAAAGTAGGATACTATCATGATATTAGTTGTTATGTAAGTTGATAGATTATTTTCTGAACCACGCATTAACAAGTTCCATCGATATCCTCTTAAAATATGCTCAAATATCGAGATAAACATAGATAGGTATATCCAAGAGTAGTTTATGCCTGAGAGTTTTTCTAGAAATAATTCTACGTCTATACTATTAAAAACTAGATACACAAGTACACCTCCTAGTGCCAAAGAAAGAAGTGTATTAATTAAAATATTTTGTTTTTTCAAGGGCTTATTTTGAAGTGCAAATTTAAGATATATTCATTATCGAATGTTAATATTTAATAATGATTAAATCATAAAATTGAAAAATGACTTATTTTATTTAAATTTGTGCCTCATTCTTAATAAAGGAATCACAAATACAATGGCAAAAAGTTTTAGAGTTCTTTACGTAGCTTCAGAAATTAAACCTTTCTTAAATGAGACTTATGTTTCTGAGATAGTTAGAAAACTTCCTCAGGAGATGCAAGAAAAAGGAGTTGAAATAAGAATTTTAGTACCGAGGTTTGGATTAATTAATGAACGAAAAAATAGACTTCATGAAGTTGTAAGATTATCAGGATTAAATATATCTATAGGAGACGATGACAAACCGCTAATAATCAAAGTTGCTTCAATACCTGCCGCAAAACTTCAAGTATATTTTATTGATAATGAAGACTACTTTAAGAGAAAAACTGTTTTTAAGAATAAAAGTGGAAAATTTCATAAGGACAATGATGAAAGATGTCTTTTCTTTTGTAGAGGGGTTCTTGAAACAGTTATAAAATTAGGCTGGTCTCCAGATATAATTCACTGTAACGACTGGATGAGTTCATTAATTCCGTTACTAATTAAGACAGCTTTCTCTGAATCACATTTATTTGAAAATACTAAATGTATTTATTCAATTTATAAAAATGAGTTTACAGAAAAACTTGACAAATCATTTATTGATAAAATTATTGATGATGAAGAAATAGATGAGAAGATGCTTTCTTCCCTTAAATCAAATGACTATAATGGCTTACTAAGTATCGCCGCAGAATACTCTAACGCTGTTATAAGACCTAAAGAAAAACTTAATAAAAAAGTAGAAGAAACCATATCCAATATTTCTCCAAAAAAGAAATTGCATACTATTGATGATGACGATAAATCAGTAGAATCACATTATAAATTATATAATGAAATTCTTAACTAGATTATTAATTTACACTTCTTTTATTTTTTACTCCTGCAACGAAACAAGTGAGGTCGGTATTGATGAATTATTAATCAGTCAAAAAGATAAGATCAAAGTTCATTATGCTGAAATTCCCTTAGAAGTATCAAATGTTTATTTTGATTCTGTGAGAACAGATGATGGTGATTTATATTTTGGCAGAAATAATGATCCTGTATTTGGAGATATAGAAGCAATAGGATATTCTCAATTTATCTATCAAGAAGGGTTAGATGTTCTAATTCCAGGTGAATCTTCAGAAAACTATTATTTACCAAATCCATCATCTCAGCTTGACTCGGCTGTGCTTTATTTAAAATTTTCTAAAGCATATGGGGGATCTGAATTTGATGAACAGGAAGTTACTATATCTCAAATTGAAGACACATTATTTTCATCAGCTTTATATACATCAAATAGATATACTGAAATAAGCCCACCTAAAGGAATTCTAGGGTTTACAAGATTTAATATTGTTAATTCAGTTGATACATTTTTGACAATACCAATAAAAGAGAATTATGGAAAATTCATTTTAAATAGAATTATTGATGGTACGTCAGAAGTTGAACTTCTCGACCAACTCCGAGGTTTAGCTATTATACCAGGAGAGCAAAATAATAGAATAATTGGATTCGACTTAGGTCATGAAGACTCAAAATTTGTTTTATATTTTAATAATCCTGAATCAGGAAATGCCAACAGTCCCGCTGAAGATTCTTTACAATTTGTCTTCAGAATGAATTCACCATTAACAAAAAACTATAGCTACTACAATATAGATAGATCTTCATCAGAGTTAGCAGATGTTGATAACCTTAATAAAAATGAAAAATTTAATTTTCAAGATAAAATATACTGGCAATCTGCAACAGGAATTTATCCTATACTAAACCTTGAGAATTATCAGAATTTTTTAGATACAGCAGAAAATATTATTTTAAATAAAGTAGAAATTGTAATTGGACCAATTGATAATATAACTAACACAACACCACCCTCAAAAGCAATATATTATATAGCTAGAAATAATAAATTAGATCCAGTAGGAATTATATCAAATCCTGAAGAAAATGTTATAATGAATGACAATGCATATTATTCTAATGAATCTGGTCCATCAGAACATATATATGATAGTATTATTACTTTCTCTTATAAAGGAGAATCTACTGTATTCTTTCAAGAATTAGCAATGGATAATTTAGATGCAAAAACATTGGTTGCTTTTCCTGAATTTCCAAACACTTTTGATAAAATGGTAATAGATAGAAATAAAGTTTACCTAAAAGTATTTTACACAAAATATAAAAATCAAAATTGATTCCTCAGTTAGAAGTCTGCACTTTCAATATATCAGATTTAAAAAAAACAATTAATTATAACGTCTCAAGAATAGAGTTATGTGTTAATAAAGATGTAGGTGGGTTAACTCCTCCTAAAAAAGATATCGAGTTTGCCGTAAATACAAATTTACCAATTCATCCTATTATCAGACCTAGAGGCGGAAACTTTTTATATAATAATAAAGAAATGGAATCTATGATTAGCTCAATTTCTTTTTGTAAGGAAATTGGGTGCAAGGGAATAGTTACTGGCGTACTAAATAAAAAAAATGGTATAGATGTTAAAAAGTGTAACGAGTTAATTAAGAATGCTTCTGGGATGTCTTTAACTTTTCATATGGCATTTGATCAAGTTGATAATTCCTTTGAGTCAATGGAACAAATAATTGATCTTGGATTTGATAGAATTTTAACTGCTGGTAAAAAAAATAGTGCAATAGAAGGATTTGATCTTATAAATCAACTAGCTCTAAAAGGTAAAGACAGAATATCAATAATGCCCGGATCTAAATTAAGGACCTCAAATATTGACAGGTTTTTAGAAAATAATTTAATTAATGATTATCATTCATCTTGTTATATAAACAACTCATTTTCTATAATAGAATTACAATCTTTAATCAAAAAAATTTATCCCTAAAAAGTTTTTAAAGTTTCTCTCACCTGAAAAAAATAATAAGTCAGAATACTGAAAACAATTACTTTCTGTGAGGTAACTTGAACGAAAAGAGATTGGTTATTTTCAAAAGGGTTTGGCCCAAACTCCATTATCAAAACAAATAAAAATAAGATTACTGAAAACACTAGCGAAACATTATATAGTATATTACTAAATTCATCTATTGATTTAATAAAAATTGTTTGGATTAAACAATGAAAGAATAAAGAATAAAATCCAATTTTTACAAAAAGAATATGTAACTCAAATGTTTCGGGGTCAGAAGAAAATAAAGCAACACACACAAAACCAATTAAAGAAATTGATATACTAGAGATTAAAAGCAATTTGAGAATAGCATTTTTACTTTTTTTAATTACTATCATTAAAAAGTTATAATAAAAAACAGAATAAGAGACAGCTAGAACTATCATTGAGATATTAAATAGTATTGCAGAATAAAAATTTGGATCACCATTTTTTGCAGTCCACTCTCCAAGATTACTTAAGAAATTATAGAAGAATAAATATCCAACAGTTGAAGAATCTATAATTGTGCCACCAGGATATAATATCATAGATATCAAACAAAGTAAGCTAAAAATTGATATACCAAAGTATCCTTGTTTTATAAATGTTTTTCTCATAGTTAAAAATAATAAATCTATATTTATAGCAAGAATTATTTAACTAACGAAAAATGAAAATTGCAGTTATTGGTTCAGGAATATGGGGTGCAAGTACAGCTTATCATTTAAATCAAGCAGGAGCTGATGTT
>Ga0315331_10002038_pt1 | contig 15298 bp, 14 predicted proteins | sample M160m34915metaG_FD_203456 | JGI IMG/M metagenome (GOLD analysis project Ga0315331, IMG submission 203456) | Ammonia-oxidizing marine archaeal communities from Monterey Bay, California, United States - M1 60m 34915 | ecosystem: Environmental > Aquatic > Marine > Intertidal zone | place: USA...
ACCCGTATATTATTTCTTTTGGTGCGATTTCATCACCGACATGTGTTGGAGGGGAGGATGGTAATGCTGCAATGTCCTCTTCAGGATGTCCTTGTATGTTTAGTGGTTGTACATTTTTATGGGAAAATGGATACACAACGAAGCCTAATGATTCATTACACTCAGGATGGAACTCTGTAGTTATAACGCATACGGATGGCTGTATAGTGACTGATTCAGTGTTGATTCCAGAACCACCCGCTGTCATTGTAGATTTTTTGGTGGAGAATGTATTGTGTTACGGTGATTTGAATGGATCTATACAATTGGAAATGGATACTATTTTTGGGCCTCAGAATATATTGTGGTTCAATGGCGATACAATAGATCACATTGAAAATTTGTCGGCCGGAACTTATACAGTTGAAGCAACAGATACTCGTGGGTGTCACGATTCATTGCACATAGAAGTGGCAAGCCCTGATTCGCTTTCGCTTGACATAGAGTTTACGGAATGGCTTTGCTCAGGAGCAGCAGACGGAGAAGTTAGTTTAATGGTTTCAGGGGGAACACCTGAGTATTCTTACTTTGTCAACGGAGTGCAATATCAAGATTCAATAATCGCAGGTCTTTCAGAGGGGAATTACACCTTATATGTTTCTGACCTCAATGGTTGCGATCAGGAAGCACAAGCCAACATGTCAAACCTAGATCCAATTGTTATTGATTTTGATATGGTTCCTGCATCAGGAGTGAATACCCTAGATGGAATAATCATTTCTAATGTTACTGGCGGATTGGCCCCATATTCCTATAACTGGAGTGCTACCCAATCAGACGAGTCTGTTATTGTATACCTTAATCCTGGATGGTATTCACTAGAGGTCACTGATTCAAATAACTGTATGGTCTTAGACTCTATTTATTTGAGCGCTCTTAATCTACAAGAAGACCTTTTTAGTCATGTTTTTGTCTATCCAAATCCGACTACTGAAAAATTGTTTTTTAACTCAGAAGCAACAAACATTATGGTCTTTTCAAAAGAAGGTAAACGGGTAATGTCCAAAACAAAAGGAGACTTTATTGATTTATCTCCACTTTCAAGTGGAATTTATTATATAAGTTTGAGTGTAGAAGGAGTACCACAAGTCCTTCCTGTTATAAGAGCCTCAAACTAAATGCAGAAAATAGTTTATTGTTTTATACTTCTTTCATTCGTCATGATATACGGATGTTCTGAAGGGAAGGCTTCGGTAAAAAAAATTGCCAAAGGGGAAAAGAGATATGGAGGAGTAATAACTTATGAATCTCCAGAAATGGTTCATCAGTTTTTCCCGTTATCCTGCCTCTCCATGTATGAACAAAGAGCCATTTCTCCCATTTTTGAGACCCTAATTCAATTTAATGAAGAGACAAACGAGCTATCCGGAAATCTTATTTCTTCATATACGATCTCAAAAGACCTTAAAACCATTGACCTCAATGTCAATAAGGGGATTTATTTTCATGATGACATTTGTTTTGGAGGAACGGCAGAGGAATTAACCGCAACAGACGTTAAGTTTACATTGGATTTTGCATGTACTCCCCACAAACTCAATCAACAGAGTGAACTATTAATAACTAAAATTGAAGGGGCGAAAGCATTTTATGAGGCATTTGAAGAAAACAGTTCAAATGGTGTTTCAGGGATAAAAATATTATCGAAATATAGTTTGAGAATTAAACTCATCAATCCGAGTCCTACCTTTTTAAAGGTATTGACTCATCAAAGCATGTCTGTTTTTTCAAAAAAAGCTTACAATTATTATAAAGAAAAAATCAAGGCGCACCCCATTGGAACAGGGCCATTTAAGCTTTTATCTTCAAATGAAACAGAACGTGTCTACATTAGGAATGATAAATATTGGAGGAATGACAGATATGGAAACCAACTTCCTTTTGTAGATAAAATAATGGTGAAAAAACAAAAAGAAAAAAAAGCGTTTTCGTCATTTACTACTCAAAAAACAGACCTTCTACTTTCAGTTCCAGCTAATGAAATTAATTCATTGTTTGGAACCCTTGATGAAGCAAAGAGCGGAAAAAACATTCTTCATAAGTTACAATATCGGAAGGGGTTAAAAATGAATTATATCGGCTTTGATTGCAGCTCCACTCCGTTTAATGATTTACACTTAAGAAAAGCTGTATTTCATGCAGTTAACAGAGAAAACATATGTAGCTCTTTTCTATTTGGAGAATCTAACCCTGCATTAAATGGGATTTTACCTGAAGGGGTTTATTTTCACCCGAATAATTCTTCATCGCGAACCTACAACTTGCAATTGGCAAAGTACCATTTAAGGAAGAGTAATTATAAGGGGGACAGCTTGATTTTTTATGCTAGTGTGGAAGAGGGTTCATCAGAGATGGGTTGGTGCACATTCCTCGTAAAAGACTTAAAAACAAAGTTGGGCTTGAAAATAAAATTAATAACGGGAACATATAATGAAAAGCTTAATTCTATTCAATCTGGAGAAACTAATATGTGGCTAGGGGCCTACGTTCCTGACTATCCAGATGCAGAATCTTACTTGAGTCCATACAGCTCGAATAATTTTGGCAATTCAGTTCGATCATTTGGTAAATATAAAAGTGATCAATTTGACGCGGCATTTGAAAAATCAGCAATAGAGGTAGATGATAAGCTGAGAAACGACTTTTTTAACGAATGCATTAGCGTGATGAATAAAGAAGCGCCTGTAGTCCCGGTTTATTTTGAAAACCTTCTTGTTGTTTACAACCTGAACCTAAGAGATGCGAATATGAATTCGTTTGGCATTATTGATTTCTCTAAAGCATACATAAAGCCAATAAAGTAAGGTTATTTAAGTACGTTTTCAACCCACTTTTTCCCCCAATCCTCTATCTCTTGTTCTGTCCATAGTTCTGGGTAAAAGATTCTTTTTTGAAAGCGAGGGGGAAGGTATTTTTGCCAATTGGTTCCTCCTGTGCCTTTTTCTTCACCAGTGCCTTTTGCAAGATAATGCACGGCTGTTCTGTAGTGAATCAATGGCCAATTGACATTGACATTGACATCAAGCTCTCTTAGCTCTTTTAGTACATCGGGATTATTTTGGTTGTCCTTAGATAACGATTTGAATTTTTTCCAAATATTTATAGACTGATACTCTTCTGCAAAATCATGAAAATCATTAAGGTATTTGGCCTCAAAGTCTTTAAGGGTAAGTGTTTTTTCACCAGTTTCTTCAACAACAGCACCTCTTCTCCAGTATACATTATCTAATTGTTCATGTATGTCAGAATCCCACAAACGTTTTCTTTCACTTTCGTATACTAAATACCTTAAATCGGTACAGCTTATTTCTATTCTTCTGTAGGCTGCCGTTTGAAAACCACTTGAAGAGAGCAGAGACATTCTGAATTTGGTAAATTGATCCTTCTCCATTCCTAGTCTCATTACATCAAATGAGCGAATTAAGGTTTCAAAATACATGTTACACCTTTTTAATCGTGCAATAAAAAAGTCAACATCGAGGTTTTCATTCCACCCAAGGTCCTGACCCGTATCGGAAATCACTTTTCCGTTTCTGCATATTTGATCAACCTCATGTTCAATGAGATTAAAATAAAGTTCTGTTATTTGATGATAAACTATAAATATTTTTTCGTCAGGGAAATCGGTTTTCGGTTTTTGTAAGCTTAATAGGGCGTCAACCTCAATGTAGTCCCAATAAGCCAATGGGTTGGCAAAAATTAAACCGTCGAGGTAGGAGTTTAAATCCTGTCCAATCGCTGCATATTTGTCACGTAGTAGTTCAAGTCGTTTCTTAATATCAGGTGTGATTTCCATAAAATGAAGGTTTAAATTTTGATGTTCGAAGATAATTATTTCACGTCAAAGGAAATGAAGATTTTCCACCTAAAAAATGACCTCCATCAGTTTTTAATGATTAAAAGGGGTAAAACGATAAAATTAATTTGAAGATGTTTAGTTAATAAAGAGTTTATTTCTCTTCATCGTCAAGAACTCTTTTGGTACGAAGCTGCTCGAAAATACCAAGGGTAATCCAGTAAGGTAAGATAAATCCCATAAGAAATAACAACATCCAAAAGGCCATACCGCCAATTAAAAGGAATAAAACTATACCGAAAGTGCTCATGTTCTATTATTTTTGAACTATAATTGAAACAAAATTAAAAAAATTAACTCAATAATTCATTATAAAATGCAATATAGAATAGAAAAAGATACGATGGGAGAGGTAAGGGTCCCTGCTGATAAATATTGGGGAGCACAAACTGAAAGATCAAGAAATAACTTTAAGATTGGTGCTGAGGCTTCTATGCCAATTGAAATTATTCATGCATTTGCTCATTTGAAAAAAGCCGCTGCTCATGCCAATTTTGATCTTGGGGTGCTTCCTTCTGAGAAAAAAGAATTGATAAGTAAGGTTTGTGATGAGGTTATTGCAGGACAGCATGACGATCAGTTTCCATTGGTTGTTTGGCAGACTGGGTCGGGTACGCAGTCAAATATGAACTGTAATGAAGTGATATCCAATAGAGCCCACGTGATTAATGGGGGATTACTCACCGACACAGAAAAGGTATTGAACCCAAATGATGATGTGAATAAATCCCAATCATCTAACGATACATTTCCAACAGCGATGCATATCGCCGCATACAAGCAGGTCGTAGACATCACATTGCCGGGCATTGAAAGTCTTCGGGACACATTAAAGTCAAAAGCAATTGAATTTAAGGACATAGTAAAAACTGGGAGAACGCACTTTATGGATGCCACACCCCTAACATTAGGTCAGGAATTTAGCGGCTACGTTACACAGCTGAACAAATCGTTGAAAACGATTCATAGCGCCCTTGAAGCAGTTAAAGAGCTCGCACTTGGAGGAACAGCTGTAGGTACGGGGTTAAACACTCCAAAAGGATACGATGTGTTGGTAGCGAAAAAAATAGCTGAGTTTACCGGAATGCCCTTTGAAACTGCCGAGAATAAATTTGAGGCATTGGCTGCACACGATGCGATTGTTGAGCTTTCCGGTGCATTAAAAAGGACTGCGGTTTCATTAATGAAGATTGGAAACGATGTCCGAATGCTGTCATCTGGTCCTCGTTGTGGAATTGGCGAACTATTACTTCCTGAAAACGAACCAGGATCATCCATAATGCCAGGAAAGGTAAATCCCACTCAACCAGAGGCCCTTACCATGGTATGTGCTCAAGTGATGGGAAATGATGTTACTGTTTCAATTGCTGGCTCTAATGGACATTTCGAATTAAATGTTTTTAAGCCCGTGATGGCATATAATGTTTTGGAATCAGCCAGACTTATAGGAGATGCGTGTAACTCTTTCAATGAAAATTGTGCTTTAGGAATTAAAGCCAACGAACCGATGGTTAAGAAACATCTTGAAAACTCTCTAATGCTTGTTACCGCTCTGAATACCAAAATAGGATATTATAAAGCAGCTGAGATTGCTAAGTATGCTCATAAAAATGGAACAACTCTAAAGGATGCGGCTGTAGGGCTTGGTCACGTTACAGAAAGTGAATATGATGAAATTGTGGATCCTTCAAAGATGATAGGCCATTAACGCTTCTTTACAATAATTACGTATCTTCGCCGTTCAATTGTTCAATTGAACGCTATGATGAAGTATATTTTTATGTTTGTTTTGATTTTTGGCACAACCTTTGCCAATAGTCAATCCTATGCCTACATAGATTCGGATTACATAATGAGTAAAGTACCCGAATATGTTGAAGCAAAAGACAAATTGGACAAGCTTGCAGAACGATGGACCAAAGAAATTGAAGATCGGTATGAAGCGATAAAAAAGAAAAAGAACAACTTCGAACGCGAAGAAATTCTGTTGCCGAAAGAAGAAAAAGAAAAACGACAGCAAGAAATTGAAAACTTAGAGCAAGAAGCATTAGAACTTCAGACACTACATTTTGGATCTGAAGGAGACTACTTCCAGAAGAGGCAGGAATTAATAAAGCCGATTCAGGATCGTATTTTTACGGCGCTCAAAAAAATTGCGAAGAGTGATGGCTATGATTTAATTTTTGATAAGGCCAATCAGAGTAGTTTGATATATGCTTTAAGCGAGTACGACATCAGTGATGACATCTTGTATGAGATGGGAATTGAATAAATAAGAATAAAATAAATACAAATAAAAATGAAAAAAGGATTACTACTATTGATTTTGGTTTTTGGGGGAATAAACATGAATGCTCAAACAAAAATTGCGCACATTAACTCTCAAGAATTACTAGATACTCTGCAGTCACGTAAAGATGCAATGGCGAAATTACAGAAATTTGAAGAAGAAGGAGTTCTTGAATTACAAGAAATGAACAAGTCATTTGAGGCAGCCTATATTCGTTATCAGCAGAATGAGAAAGACATGACACCTGTAATTCAACAAATGGAGCAAGAAAAGCTTCAAAAGAAACAACAAGCTCTACAAACAAGACAACAGGAATTAGAACAACAGATGCAGATTTATGGTCAAGAGTTGAATAAGCCGATTTTGGATCTCGTACAAACGGCAGTGAACAATGTCGCTGAAAGTAAAAAAATCAGCTATGTACTTGACGAGACAGTTACTCTTTACTTTAAAGGTGGGGTTGATATTACCAAAGAAGTGATGGCGGAATTATTAAAGCTTGAAAAAGAGTTAATGGGTAAGTAATCATTTCAAAAAAGATTTTGGATAAATTAAGGGCAACAAGCGTTGCCCTTTTTTTGTAGATTTGATTTATGGATGACAAGGGGCCAATAGGGGTATTTGATTCAGGATATGGGGGCCTTACCGTTCTTTCTGAATTTAAAAAAGAGCTTTCAGAATACGATTATTTATATCTTGGTGATAACGCGCGAGCTCCATACGGAAATCGTTCTTACGATGTCGTTTACGACTTTACCCTAGAGGCAGTAAAGTTTCTTAAAAACAAAGGATGTCGCTTGGTAATTGTTGCTTGTAATACATCTTCAGCTAAGGCTCTGCGAACAATTCAACAGCAAGATTTAAAAGAGATGGATCGAGACTTTCGTGTTTTAGGTGTAATTCGTCCAACCACAGAAAGTCTTGGTGAGCAATCCAAAACAAAACATGTCGGAATTTTAGGAACAGTGGGAACGATAAATTCTAATTCTTACGGTATTGAGCTAAAAAAATTCTCGCCAAATCTTGTTGTGACTCAACAAGCGTGCCCATTGTGGGTGCCGTTAATTGAAAGCAACAAACACCTTTCAGAGTCAGGAAAAGCCATTATTAAAGAAGACTTTCACGAGCTCTTAAGTAAAGACTCTTCCATTGACACAGTATTATTGGCCTGTACCCATTATCCTATTATAGCCTCTTATTTGCAGGGCCTAGCAAAAGACAAGGTGCGGATTATTTCTCAGGGACCTATTGTGGCTAAAAAACTAAAAGATTATTTGCAACGAAACGAATTAATGAATTCTAAACTGTCTCGTAATGGAACGTGTGTTTTTTTGACCACAGAAAACCCTGAGGTGTTCAATAAAAGTGCAGAGAGCTTCATGTCAATGAAGGTCGATGCCCAGCAAATTAAATTATAGTTTTTTAGTACTAAAAGATTCTATGAGCTCTGAATTGATTTCTTGAAAATCTTTTTGCCTCTCCGCATAGTAGTCATAAGTTTTTTCATATTGCTCAAAAGTATACCCTTTCTTTTTAACCAAATCCGTTACCGACTGTTTCATTGAATCTTTATAGATCCCCACGGATCGGTATTTGTTTTGGTAATAAGCCTCTAGAACCAAAACCTCTCCATGTATTTTAGTAAATTCATTTTTTGGGATAAGTGCATCATTATCAGAAGAAGAGCAAGAAAACAAGAGAAAAAATAAAATAATGGAGAGGTATTTCATTAATGCGCGGGGTTAAAAGAAAGACGCATCCCGTTTGTACCCTCAGCGACTTTGTTGTTTTCATATACAATTTCGCCATTAACAAAGGTTTTATTTATTGAGCTTGAAAAGGTATAACCCTCAAACGGGGACCACCCACATTTATATAAAATATTACTTTGTTGAACCGAATAAGAGCGACTAGGGTCAACAACGACGATGTCTGCGTAATAGCCCTCACGAATAAACCCTCTTTCTTTAATTCGAAAAAGAATTGCGGGATTGTGAGCCATTTTTTCAACGACTCTTTCTATTGTGATTTTGCCTTTTTTAACATGTTCCATCATACTTATCAAAGCATGTTGTACAAGCGGGCCTCCCGAAGGTGCATTTAAGTAATTGTTTTTTTTCTCCTCAATTGTATGTGGTGCATGGTCGGTCGCTACTACATCAATACGATTGTCTAATAGGGCTTTCCAGATTCCTTCTCGATCTGAAATGGTTTTAACCGCTGGATTCCACTTAATAAATGTTCCTTTCGAGGCATAATCCTCCTCACTAAACCATAGGTGGTGAACACAAGCTTCTGCAGTTATCTTTTTATCTTTCAAGGAAAGCTGATTGTTAAACAATTCTGTTTCTTTAGCAGTGGATATGTGCAGGACATGAAGACGCGCCCCGTGTCGTTCTGCTAAATGAACAGCAAGAGAAGATGAGAGATAGCAGGCTTCCTCATTTCTAATAACTGGGTGAAGTTCAATTGGAATTTCAGTTCCATATTTTAACTTTGCGTCGGCCAAGTTCTTTCGGACTGTTTGCTCGTCCTCACAATGTGTTGCAATCAGCATTGGCACATTGGAAAAAAGACCGGCTAATGTTTTTTCATTGTCTACAAGCATGTTCCCGGTGGATGAGCCCATAAAAACTTTGACTCCGCAAACCTTTGATGCATCTGTCTTTAAAACCTCATCGAGATTATCATTTGTAGCACCCATGAAAAAAGAATAGTTTGCAATCGAGTGTGTTTTTGCAATTTGGTATTTATCTTCTAAAAGTTCTTGTGTGGTTGCATTAGGACTGGTGTTTGGCATTTCCATAAAAGAAGTGATTCCCCCAGCAACCGCAGCTCTCGATTCAGAATATATATTTCCTTTGTGGGTTAACCCTGGCTCCCTGAAGTGGACCTGATCATCGATACAACCTGGCATTATGTATTTACCGGCTAAATCAATAATTGTTGCAGAATCATCGCTAAGGTTTTTTCCAATTTTTTCAATTCGATTTTTTCTGATTAGAACATCATATTCCTTCGACGATCCCTCGTTTACAACCGTGCCGTTTTTTAATAGATAGCTACTCATAACTTCATTCTTCTCATTTTCCAAACACCAAAAAAAGCTTCTTTAAATATCCCCGTACTCATTTTAGAGACCCCTTGAACTCGGTCAACAAAAGTTATGGGGATTTCTTTTACTTTAAATTTATGACGAAGAGCTGCATATTTCATGCAAATTTGAAAAGCATAGCCTTTAAAATGAATGTCGTCAAGTTTTATTTTTTCAAGGACCTCTAATCGGTACCCTTTAAACCCTGCGGTTGTATCTTTAATCGAGATAAAGAGTATTAATCGAACATAAACACTGGCAAAATAAGACATGAGGATTCTTTTAAAGGGCCAATTTTTAACCTTACCCCCACGGCAATACCTCGAGCCAATAACCAAATCTGCACCATTTTTAAGTTCTTGCTGGAGACGGTTTAAATCTTTTGGATTGTGAGAAAAATCACAATCCATTTCAAAAACAAAATCGTATTTATTTTTTATAGCCCACTTAAAACCATGGATATAAGCCGTTCCCAACCCAAGTTTCCCCTTTCTTTTTTCTAGATGAACTCGACCTTCTGAGTCTGATATTCTTTTTACTATAATGTCTGCCGTGCCGTCGGGAGAGTTGTCGTCAACAAACAATACATGAAATGAAGCGTCCAATTCTAAAACAGCATCTATCATTTTGTCAACGTTTTCTTTTTCGTTGAAGGTAGGAATAATGATAAGCGAGTTATTATTTGTCATGGGGAAGAAACGAATTTAGTCATTTCAAAGCAAAAATAAATTCACTCGACTTATATTTGTGATAAATTGGCACAAAAAAAACCGCACGAGGCGGTTTTTTGTATGTTTTAAAAGTAATTTATTCCGCTTTTTCGCTTTCTTTTTGGTCTTCACCACCTTCACCACCTTCAGCAGCTTCTTCTTCTTCTTCCTCTTCCTCTTCATCATCAACAGCTCCTCTAGATATTTTTACAGAAATAACCATTGCGCTTGCTGGGTCTAAAATAGTAACACCAGGAATATTAATTTCTGATATTGTAATCCCTTGACCAATTCTGATTGGAGAAATATCAAGTGTTATAGCGTCAGGAAGATCAGATGCTAAACCATAGCAATTTAATGATCTGAATGCCATATTCAAACGACCTCCGTTTAATACTCCTTTTGCGGAACCGGTAGTTCTTACAGGAAGACTTACTCTTACTTTTTTCTTTTCGTTTAGCTCATAAAAATCAACGTGTTGAATCGTATCCTTGACAGGATGCTGTTGAACTTCACGGATAATCGCTTTTGTTTTTTTACCCTCAACGTCTAGCTCAACGAGAAAAACATCAGGCGAAAAAATTATTTTATTCATTTGTACTGACTTCACTGAAAAATGGGTTTGTTCCCCTTGTCCGTAAAGTACACATGGAACCATACCAGCATTACGAAGACTGGCAGCGTCCTTTTTCCCTACGTTCGCTCGAAGCGAACCGCTCAATTGTGTTGTTTTCATTATATATTTATTTTTAAGATATTACAAAATGTCCGCTTATCGACTGATTGTTAATCAGCTTATGAATCACATCAGAGAATAAATTTGCGGCTGTAATTACGCGAATTTTATCACTTTTTTGACTCATTGGAATAGTATCAGTTACAATAAGCTCTGTTAATTTAGAATTATTAATTCTTTCGTATGCCGGACCTGAAAGAACGGCGTGTGTACAAAATGCCCTTACGCTTTTGGCGCCTTTACCCATAAGCAAGTCTGCAGCTTTGGTCAACGTTCCTGCAGTATCACACATGTCATCGATAATGACCACATCTTTTCCAGAAACCTCACCAATAACCGTCATTTCGGCAATTTCGTTTGCTTTCTTTCTATTCTTGTGACAGAGAGCAAGTCCGCAATTTAGTTTTTTACTGTATGAATTGGCTCTTTTGGCACCTCCAACATCTGGAGCAGCAATCACTAAATTGTTGGAATCTATTTTTTCAATTTCTTTTAAAAATAGAGTGGATGCATATAAATGATCTACGGGAACCTCAAAAAATCCTTGTATTTGATCCGCATGCAAATCCATGGTCATAATTCGATCAATACCTGCGGCCATTAGCATATTCGCAGATAGTTTTGCACCAATCGCAACCCTTGGCTTGTCTTTTCTGTCTTGTCGTGCAAATCCAAAATAAGGAATAACAGCAATGATTTTTCTTGCAGAAGCTCTTTTCGCTGCATCTATTAATAGAAGTAGCTCAAAAAGGTTTTCTGTGGGAGGCATTGTTGATTGCACAATAAAAACATCTTGGCCACGTACCGTTTCTTCTAAAGATGGTTGAAATTCCCCATCACTAAATACGTTTACGTTTACATTTCCAAGAGATTGTCCATAGGCTTTTGCAACGCGTTCTGCCATATGCTGTGAAGCTCGTCCTGCAAATATTTTTACGCCCATGTTTTATTTATTTAAATAGAGGGCAAAAGTACACAAAATATTAACTTTCACAAAGTGCTGAGCGTGTAAGCCTCTCTTTTCTAATTAAAAGCAAAAGCAGGTTGTTTTTTTAAACAATTAAAGGGGGGTGACGTGTTTTAATTTAAATTTGTGGCTTAATGAACAAAAACAAGCTTGATTACACGATGTTTAAGCGTCTGCTGATGTACGCAAAGCCTTACAAGAGGGTTTTTGTTTTCGCTGCTTTTTGTGTGTTATTACTTTCGTTTTTAAGCCCTTTAAGGCCCTATTTGATTGGTAAAATGGTGGATAATTTCATTGTGAATACTCAAAACAAAGAGCTTCTTTTTAATTGGTCACTTGGAATTATTGGTTTGCTTTTTATAGAGGGGGTCCTTCAATTTGTTTCTAGTTATTTTTCAAATCTATTAGCCCAATCTGTGATTCGGGATATTCGTAAAAAGCTTTTTTCTCACGTAGTGTCCTTTCGAATGAAGTACTTCGATAAAACGCCAATAGGCGCACTGGTCACGCGGGTGGTCTCTGATCTTGAGGCAATAACACAGGTTTTTTCATCAGGAATTATGGAAATGTCGAGAGACTTAATCTCACTATTTGTCGTGCTATGTCTCATGTTTTATACCAATTGGGAGCTCTCTTTAATGACTCTGATTCCCATTCCTTTATTGATTGTTGCAACGCGAATTTTTGCAAGGGCAATGAAATCAGCATTTCAGCTTGAGCGAAAACAAGTCACGAAACTAAATACATTTGTTCAGGAGCACTTGACCGGAATGTCAATTGTTCAGCTTTTTAATAAGAACAAGGAGGAGTATTCAAAGTTTGTTGAAATCAATAAGGGGCACAGGAAGGCACACATTAATGCGGTTTGGGCAAATTCGATTTTTTTTCCTGTCGTAGAAATTTTAAGCTCTCTATCAATTGCTTTTTTATTGGTGTGGGGCGCAGTAAATGCAGGAGGAAAGACCAATGTAGAAATTCAGGCAATGTATGGGCAAATTATTGCCTTTACGCTTTGGATCTACCAATTGTATCGACCAATACGTCAGCTTGCAGATAAATTTAATGTTCTTCAACGTGGAATTGTGAGAGCTGAGAGAATATTTGAAATAATGGATCGTGACGATCATAGACAAGATTCCGGACAAACCGAAGGAGTTGATTTTGCCAAAGACATACACTTTGACGATGTTTCTTTTTCGTATACGGAAAACACGGATGTCCTAAAAAAAATAAGCCTTAAAATTGAGACGGGAAAGATGATCGCCATTGTTGGAGCAACAGGCTCTGGAAAGTCTACGATAGTGAATGTTTTGGGTAGGTTTTATGAGCACAAGTCGGGCACAATTAAAATTGGCGATGTAGACATTAAAGAAATTGAATTGACTCACTTAAGAGATAATATCGCTATTGTCTTGCAGGATATTTTCCTTTTTTCTGATACGATACATAATAATATAACCTTAGGAGACGAATCGATATCAAGAGAAGAGGTTATATCAGCATCAAAAGCTGTAGGGGCACATGATTTTATTGCACAGCTCCCAAATGGATATGATTATTCAATAGGGGAGAGAGGATCAGTTTTGTCTGTAGGTCAACGACAGCTCCTTGCCTTTATTCGTGCATATGTTTATAACCCTCAAATATTAATTTTAGATGAGGCGACATCTAGTGTCGACAATGAGTCAGAAATGCTTATCCAAAAAGCAACGATAAACCTTACCAAAGGGAGAACATCGGTTGTTATCGCCCACCGCCTGAGTACGATTCAAAAAGCGGACCAAATTGTGGTCATGGACAAGGGTGAAATTTTGGAAATAGGAACCCATAATGAGCTCTTACTGAAGAATGGAAAGTATAAGACTTTATATGAAAAACAAATTTTTAAACCAGCATAATATGTTAGGACTCAAAGTTGGAGGAGTACCAGAACACTTTAATTACCCTTGGAGAATAGCCATCGAAGAAGGCTTGTTTAGAAATGAAGGAATTGCTTTACACTGGGCCGACATGAGCGGAGGAACGGGTCAAATGATAAAGGGTCTTCAATCCGGATCTATTGATGTAGCAATTGTCCTTACGGAAGGAATCAGTCGATCAATTCTTCAGGGTTTAGATGCGAAAATATTAGATGTTTACGTAAACACACCTTTATGTTGGGGGGTACATGTTCCTTTTAAATCCAGGTTTAAATCAATCAAAGATTTAGAATCTCAAACGGTTGCCATTTCAAGAGAGGCTTCGGGCTCACACTTGATGTCTTATGTTATGGCGCACCAAAACCAACTTAAACCAGAAAACATGAAGTTTAATGTGGTTGGAGATGTTTATGGAGGCTTATGGGCTCTTGAGAACCGAGAGGCGCAAGTGTTTTTATGGGAGAAGTTTACCACACAACCCTACGTTGATCAACGGAAGTGCAGGCGTATAGGAGAGGTGTATACCCCATGGCCTTCTTTTGTGATAGCCGCAAGAAGAGAGGTTATTGAAAACCACCCAAAAGAACTAAAAAAGGTCAAAGAGGTCATTCAAAAAAGGTCAAAGAAAGTAAAGGAATCTGATAATACAGCAGAAATCATTTCGTGGAGATACAACCTCGATTTACACCAAGTGAGAAGCTGGCTTTCACAAACAGAATGGAATGAAAAGCAACAAGACATGACTACAATAATTCAAAAGGTTGTAACTTATCTATCGGAATTGGATTTATTATCAACATCAGAAACAGAAGATTGGTCGAAAAAATTATTTATATAAGCTTTTTAGTATTCACTCAAGCGGGGGTATATGCACAACAGGGGTGTACTGACCCTTTAGCGATAAACTATTCAAGTAGTGCCAGTGTCAATAATGGCTCTTGTGTTTACGAATCGACAAATTACACAATGGAGGAGATTGCGGATTTAAACGGGTCACTATTAAACGAAAATTCCGGCATCATTTTTTATAATGATCACCTCTTCACAATTAACGATGGCGGTAATTCAAATACTATTTTTGAGCTTGATACTTTTGGAATTCTCAATAGAGAAATCACAGTAGTAAATGCATCAAATGTGGATTGGGAAGCCATTAGTCAAAATAGTCAAAGCATTTTTGTGGGTGATTTTGGAAATAATTCGGGGTCACGTGAAAACCTTTGCATCTACGAAATAAGTAAATCAGAGATCCTAGACCCGTCTATAAACGAGGTATTTGCTACACGGAGGGTATTTAAGTACGAAGATCAAGTTGAATTTACATGGAACTCGAATGCTCACAATTATGATTGTGAGTCTTTTATTTGTACTGAAGATTCAATCTACCTTTTTTCCAAAAACTGGCTTGATGAACAGACAAAACTTTATGGTTTGCCAGTTGCATGGGCAGACACTGCTGTGGCAACGGTTAATGCCAGCTATGATGTTGATGGCCTTATTACGGATGCCTCTATTGATTTAGCAGGGGAAAGCCTACTATTGTTAGGCTATAAAAACAATGGCGCAAATTTTTACAGCAGCTTTATTTGGATGTTGTGGGACTACAATGGAACCGATTTTTTTTCAGGAAATAAAAGGAGAATAGAAGTAGGAACAATGCTGACACTCGGTCAAACAGAAGGGGTTG
>Ga0315331_10002039_pt1 | contig 15295 bp, 10 predicted proteins | sample M160m34915metaG_FD_203456 | JGI IMG/M metagenome (GOLD analysis project Ga0315331, IMG submission 203456) | Ammonia-oxidizing marine archaeal communities from Monterey Bay, California, United States - M1 60m 34915 | ecosystem: Environmental > Aquatic > Marine > Intertidal zone | place: USA...
GACAGACCATAGAATGACACTGGCGCAGTTGCGATCGCGTTCAATCATTTCTGTCAGTTGATTGCGCGCATTGTTTAAGACATCAGCGCTTTCCCAATTGATACCCCAGTACACCGGGACCTCACACCAGAGTAGGATGCCGAGTTCATCAGCGACTCGGGTCATGAAATCGTTGTGGGTGTAGTGCGCGAGGCGAACAAAGTTACAACCCAGGGCTTTGGCCTCGGTGAAGATCGCCCTCGCATCCGCCTCGCTGTTTGCGCGCCTCGCCTCGGTTAAGGCCTCTTCATGAGACGAAATGCCTTTTAGAAAAATCGACTCCCCGTTGAGCAGAATATTTTCTCCGTCGGTCTTGATGGATCTGAATCCAATTTGGTCACTGATGGTGTCAGCCTCCACTCGAAACTCGACGGTGTAGCGGCGAGGCGAGTCGGGCGTCCAGCGATCGGGTGAGGCTCGCATTGAGAATTTGGATTCACCGACACCTAACGTGATGACGGCTTCAATAGCCAGTTCCTTGATTGAGAGTGTGGCGGTTTGCCCCGGCACTGCTCCATCGACGGTAACGTGCCCGGAGATCAAGTCATTGTTTTCTGGGTCCAGTTGGCAGACGTAGTCGCGAACGAACGTCGCTGGTGTTTGCACCAACAGCACATCTCGAGTGATACCGCCGTAATTCCACCAATCGGTATTCAGGGCGGGTACGCCATTTTTTAATCGTTGGTCATCGACCTTGACCACCAGAAAGTTACCATCGGGTTTCAACAGGTCAGTTATTTCTCCTTCAAAGGGCGTGAACCCTCCGGTATGCCGAACAACCTCCTCACCATTGACCCAGACGACAGCGGCATAGTTTGCTGCGCCGAAGCGAATGAAGGTGCGTTTATGGGTGGTCTCTATTTTCGGGAGTGGGCGGTAATACCAAAGAGTTCCTTCATACCATTTGAGCTCAGGCACTTGGGTGTTCCAGTCCCCAGGGACTTTGAGGGTCGGGCTGTCGGGAAAATTGTATTCACTGGCCCAGTGATCCGAGGGGGTTTGATTGAGATGGTAGCCCCGTGTGTTTTCCGCACCAAACATGGTGAGGAAACCCGTTTCATAGGGGTCAATGATGTAATGCCAGTCTCCGTTGAGTGAGATGGTTTCCCGAGCGTAGGGGTTCTGGATATTGCTCATCTAGGCCTCATGGGGTTCTTTTATAACTACTGATCAGTGAGTGCTGCATGGCTCGTTCGGATCATTGGGTTCAGTCAGTCAACGAACCGCTCGATTGCTGCGATCGCACCTCGTATTTCTGCTAATCCTTTGAGTCTTCCGATCGCCGTGTACCCTGGATTGACCGCCGCTTTGGTCAGATCGTCGAGCATCTGATGACCGTGATCGGGTCGAATGGGTATCTCCGACCAGTTCGACGGTTTTCGTTCGCGTTCTGCTTTGATCAGGTTTGCGATGAGGTCCAACATATCAATATCACTATTGAGGTGATCGGCTTCGTGAAAAGACAATGGATTGTTTTCTCTGCGTGTACCACGCAAGTGAGAAAAGTAAATTCTATCGGCAAATTCTTTAGCCATAGCGGGTAGATCGTTGTCGGTTCGAACGCCGAAGGTGCCGGCGCATAGCGTTAAACCGTTGGCCGGGTGATCGACCGCGCTGAACAACTTGCGCACATCGTCACTGGTGCAGAGGACTCGTGGTAAGCCGAGCATCGGTCTTGGCGGGTCGTCGGGATGAATCGCAAGACGAACACCGGCTTCCTCAGCGGCAGGGACGACTTGTTGCAAAAATGCAATGAGATTGGCTCGAAGGGTTTCATCACTAACCGCCTGATAGCGGGCGAGCGAAGCCTTAAATGACGCAATAGAATGTGCGCCGGTGGTGCCGCCGGGCAGGCCTGCGAGTAGGGTTTGGGTGAGTTGGGTTTTATCGTCTTCAGACAGGCGCTCATAAGTTTTTTGCGCCCGATCAAGTTCTGCCAGGCTGTAGTCATCAGCGGCATTGTTACGCCCGAGGATATACAGGTCGAAGGCCGCAAATTTGTCAGCATCAAAGCCAAGGGCTCGAGCGCCACTCGGGAGTTCCATTGAGAGATCGGTTCGGGTCCAATCGATCAGCGGCATAAAGTTGTAGCACACGGTATGGATGCCTTGGCGGCCAAGGGCATGGAGCGTCGCGCAATAATGCTCGATATAACGCTCATGACCGGGCGCTGCGATCTTAATGTCGTCATGTACATTGACGCTCTCGACAACGGCCCAGTGCAGAGGCGCTTTGTGATCGTTGTCACATTCTATCTCCCGCTTGCGCTGAGCAATGTCGAACTCTGTCCAGGCCTCACCGGTTGGAACGTGGTGTAGCGATGTGACGATCCCTGTCGCCCCGGCTTGTCGAATGTGATCTAAAGGCACAGGGTCACTGGGTCCGAACCACCGCCAGGTTTGCAGCATCTCATTAATCCTTTTTTTTGGAAGGGTAGCGCATTTTCACTTGGGTTACCCAGACTTCCGAAGACGCCGTAGAATAGGCGGGATGAAACCGTTATCCCTACACCCCGATCGATTGTTCAGTGCTGAGGCCGATCAGAGAGCCATCGCAAGGCGTTTGTACCAAACCGTCGAAAACCAACCGATTGTGAGCCCCCATGGTCACACCGATCCGGCCTGGTTCGCGAGGGATGAGGCTTTCTCAGACCCGGCGAGTCTACTGGTCACGCCTGACCATTACTTGTTTCGAATGCTATTTAGCCAGGGTGTCTCTCTTGAGTCGCTGGGATTGCCTCGTCTGGATGGTGGCCCCTCGGAATTGAACCCGAGGAAGATCTGGCAGGTCTTTGCTGATCACTATCATCTTTTTTTGGGTACGCCCTCAAGGATTTGGCTCGATCACACGTTTCACTCTGTGTTTGGAATTGATCGAGTGCTTGGATCGGCCTCAGCGATGGAGATCTATGACACCATTGACGACCAGCTAGCACGACCCGAATTCGCCCCGCGGGCGCTGTTTGAGCGGTTTAATATCGAATTTCTAGCAACAACCGAGGCAGCTCTGGATCCACTCGCTGAGCACGATTTAATCCGGGCTTCGGGGTGGTCTGGGAGGGTGGCAACCACCTATCGTCCTGATGCGGTGGTGGATCCTGAAAACGAGGATTTTAGCGAGGGTGTTCTGATGCTGGGTGAGCTCACCGGTGAGGATACCTCGACCTGGGCTGGTTATCTGGCTGCGCACCGACTGCGCCGGCAATACTTCAAAGCCCGAGGCGCTGTTGCGACGGATCATGGTCATCCTTCGGCGCGAACCGAGAACTTCTCTGTTACAAAGTGCCAGCAGCTCCTCGAGGGTGCGCTGCAGGGGAAGCTCTCTAGAGAGCAGTCGGATCAGTTCCGCGGACAAGTCTTGACTGAAATGGCACAAATGAGCCTGGATGATGGGTTGGTGATGCAGATCCATGCGGGTGTTGTGCGAAACCATCATCAATCGATCATGACTCAGTTTGGCCGAGATCGCGGTGCGGACCTACCTGCGCCCGTGAACTTTGTCACCGGTCTGAGGCCCATGCTGGACCGGCTAGGCCACGAGGCGGGCTTGACCGTCATTTTGTTCACCCTCGATGAGTCGAGCTATAGCCGAGACCTGGGACCTTTAGCGGGCCACTACCCTTGTTTGCGCCTCGGTCCCCCTTGGTGGTTTTTTGACAGTGTTGAAGGCATGTTGAGACACAAGCGCTCGGTGCTTGAAACTGCCGGGTTTTATAACACCTGTGGTTTCAATGATGACACGCGCGCGTTTCTTTCGATTCCTGCCCGGCATGATGTCGCGCGGCGCATCGATTGTCGGCATTTGGCGGAACTGATCGCTGAGCACCGCCTGAGCGAAGACGACGGCGTTGAGCTGGCTCGATTGTTGGCGGTCGATCTGGCTCGAGACGCTTATGGTTTGGCATCGTCTTCAACGTAATGGCGTGTTTATTACAACAGTCTCATTCTCGACCCGGCGTCCGAACGCGTTGAACAGACTCAATCGCGATCATCTAGAGAACCTGAATGAGCGGGTTAAAATTCCGCAGTATCGTCTGACTACGGATGATTGTGGGATCCTGCACCTTGGGTTGGGGCAATTTTCAAGAGGACACCTGCTGGATTATCTGGATGAGCTGCTCGGTTCGAATCCCGTGCCTTGGGGGCTTATAGGCGTCAGCCTTCGATCAGATGGCGCGGCGGCTTTGGCCGAGCAAGACGGTTTGTACACTTTAATCCATCAGTCCGAGGTATCGGTCAGCGCCAAAGTGGTTGGCGCGCTTAAAGGCGTGATCGTGCTGGACTCCGAAGACGGCCCCAACCAACTCCAAGGTTACTTGCTTAGCCCTAAAGTGCGCATTATCTCACTAACCATCACGGAAAAGGGCTACTACTTGACCTCTGAGGGTCGATTGAATGTGGCCCATCCCGATATTGCCGCAGATCTTGAGCAACCCAACCAACCGAGGACCGCCGTGGGTTGGATTGCATTGGGACTGAAGCTGAGACTAGAGCGGGGTATCATGCTTTTTACGGTGATGGCACTGGATAATCTTGCTGGCAATGGTCGGGTTTTGAGACAAGTCGTCTTGGACTACATCGGTGTCGCTTTTCCTGAGATTAAGTCAGTCGTTCGGGACCAGGCGAGCTTTCCAAGTTCGATGGTCGATAGGATCGTGCCTGCGCAGAATCTGGCGGATCGAGCGCTGGCGCAAAAAATACTGGGAGTTGGGGACCAGTCCGTCGTGGTAACAGAACCTTTTAGCCAGTGGGTGCTTGAAGATCGGTTTGTTTCTGGCCGCCCGGATTGGGGCTCGGTTGGCGTCACCCTATGTGCCGACGTCGCACCTTTTGAGGCGATGAAATTGCGGTTACTTAATGGCGCACATTCTGCCATCGCTTATGTTGGATTGATGCTTGGTTATGACTCTGTTGCAGACTGTCTGGCGGACCCGATTATCGCTGACTATGTATCTCGACTCATGGTCGATGAAATTCTGCCTGAGGTGGTGGCGCCGCCGTCGGTTGACCTCCCGGGGTACATCGCTACCCTGCTGGAGCGGTTTAAAAATCCCTTCTTGCATCATCGGTGCCAGCAAATTGCGATGGACGGTTCCGAAAAGATCCAGCAGCGTTGGCTTCCTGTCCTTGCGTCGCGCTTAGAGACCCAAAGCCCAGTGCCGCTCATGGCGTTCGGCTTAGCATCCTGGATGATCTACCTAGAAGGACCGTCTGTGGTTCAAGACCCACGCCGCGATCAGCTGCAGCGCTTGCTCGCAGATCAATCGCGACGGGCACAGGCAGCTGCTTTGGTCCAGGATTCGGGGATGTTCCTTGGTGTCACGTCGCACTCAAGACGCTTGATCGGACACATCGCCGCGAGTTTAGAAAGTATCGATGCCCATGGCGGATCTCAAGCATTGAGCCAGCTATTACGCGATCAGCAAAGAGGCGGTGCGTCGTGAATCGAGTGGTTTGTATTGGAGAGTGCATGATTGAGGCCATCGCCGGCCGGGGCAATGATGGCTTAGATCGGTTCGCTGGAGACACCTTCAATACCGCGGTCTACATGGCGCGGGAATCCAGAGCGCATGAGGTTCATTTCTTAACTGCGGTGGGGCGGGACCTTCCTTCAGCGCAGATGGTGCAGGCAATGCGTCGAGAGGGTCTGCATGTCGACAACATTTTGGAACGACCCGATCGGACCGTGGGCCGCTATACAATTCATAACGACAGGCGCGGCGAGCGAAGCTTTACCTATGAGCGGGAGCAGTCAGCGGCCAGAACATTATTTGATGACCCAGGGTCGGCAAAAGAGTTACTCCGCCTTCTTGATCCAGATCTGGTCTATCTCTCTGGGGTCAGCCTCGCCATATTGCCCGAGTCCGCGCGGGAACAATTGTTTTTTGCGTTATCAACGCGCGGTACAGTCGTTGCCTTTGATCCGAATTATCGCCGGCCATTGTGGGAGGACGCTGCCCATGCGCGTCGATGGGTCCAGGCCTTTGCTCAGATTTCGAGATACTTGTTGACGAGTTTAGAAGACGACCGTCTCTTGTTGGGCCTTGATTCCCCCGAGCAATCCCAAGCTTATTGGAGACAAGCGATCCCAGGTGAGGTTGTGATTAAAAATGGGGGGCACTCGGTCATTGTGGTTCCTGGCTCTGATGAAATTCGGGCAGCGCCGATTGTTGTGCCGGTGATAGAAGAAACCCAGCCAGTGGATACGACCGGGGCGGGAGATGCATTCAATGGGGTTTACTTAATCCAGCGGCTCATGGGGATTGATCCTGCGGCAGCGGCAGCGGCATCGATTAACCTTTGTTCGAAAGTGGTGATGAGTCCGGGCGCGATTCTTCCTCTTTGAATCAGAAGTAGCGCTGCTTGTTGCGCCCTGGAGTTAGCGCTATAGAACCCCGCTCAATCGAATGGGTCCTGTCAGGGTGTGAAGCGCTGATCTGCCCGGCAGGAGCTTATAGGTCCGGCAGGGTCCGAGAAGTTTTGGGTGCTTGAGGGCTTTGGCGGGTCCAAAGTTGGGGGGTAAGGAAGTTAAGGGTTAGAAGCGTCTAAGGTCAAAGATAGAAAATTCAAGGCTGGTTTAAGATACGCCAGGTCACCTCAATTGTTTTCGAATCGGTGGCGATCAGTGCCGACTGATCAACGATGGTTATGCTCAAGCCTAATGTGCGCTGTATCGATGTAGCCAATTCAGTGAGCCCCTCCCAATGAAATTGGACTGCGTGCACTCTGGCTGTGCTAATCACTGCTGCCGAACGCGACCACCAAAGCTCGGATTTGGTGTTAAAACTGTAGACTAGAACCTCGTTGGCCGTATGACTGGCTTTGCGAAGTCGTTCCGCTGAGGGCTCACCGACTTCGATCCATTTCAAAATTCTGCCATCAAGGCTTTTTAGCCAAATATCGGGTTCATCACTGGTGCTAAGACCCCTGGCGAACTCGAGACCTTCCGAGGTATTGAGACAGTAAGCAAGCACTCGGGCCATCATACGTTCGGCGGTCTCGGAAGGGTGCTGGGCGACGGTCAAATTAAGATCAAGATACTGCTGCTGATCGACATGGGTCAGAGCAATGTCAAATTTAAAGATGGTTGGCTTTAATGCCATAAGAAGATGCCTTCTGTCTCAATGAGTGGCCAAAGGGGTCTGTCCGCTACAAGGCGCTTAAAGAGCGGATGATCCTCGGGCAGAATCCCTACAACAGATTCTACGCTGATCTTGAACTTGGTATTTGCCTTATCTATGGGCTTGGCAGCCATCTTGAGGCGATGGTTTTTGTTTTGTCTGGTCTGGGTGACGCTGCTTCGCATCAGGGATCAAAGCAGCAATTCAAAAAGCAGTAGGCCTCGCTGGATTTTAGTTAAGGGTAATTGAAATTTTAGTCCAACCCTGGGGTGGGCCCCTTTACATTGAGGAATTGACCGACGATTTAGTCCGTGGGGAGCCTTTCAAGCATCCGGGTTAAGGTCTGATGGAAATGGACAATTGATTTTTCGTAATGACCGAAAGTGAAGTGTTTGTTAGCGCCGCTGGTTAAACCTTCCTGGATTGCTCGAACCGCAGCGGCATCCTCCTGGCTGCCTGTGTCGGCAAGAAACCCAGCATCCCGTTTTGCGCGTGTGAGGTTGGCCTCGTTAGTTTCCTCCCCTGAGTTGGTCATTCGATAAGTAACAAAGCGTGTACTGGTAGTTGTCAGTGGTTCGGAGATAGTGACGCTGGTGTGGTTCGAAAGCACAGCGATCGCTACATTCGGAAACAAATGGTAGACGTAGGTGAGTTGGCCGGCGACGTTTCTGGCCTCGACCGGCGTTCCGCGGAGTTTCTCTATTCGTCTAAACGGGAATGTAACACGACTGTTGTTGCCAAAGGATTCAAGGATTGTGAGGTTGTCAAAACCGTAGGGAAAGAATGACTCGGGGTGGGTTGTTTTGATGTGGAGCCCCTCTAGGTTGGCCTCCATATTGAGTTTCCAGTTGACGTCCGAGGTGGTCTCATTGGAGCTGAAGATGCTTTGGTCAGGTGTCAGAAGGTCTGGGATCTCATCAAGGCCCTCCAGAGCGCCTCGACCGATGGATGCATCTTGGGTCACAAAAATCAAACCATGGTTTTCAATGGCGTCCACCGGTTCAAGGCCATGGTGCGCGTCATCGACACCAGGAAACCCTTGGCGGTGAGGGATATGTTGAAGGCTGCCATCGAGTCGATAGGCCCATCCATGGTAGGAGCAAACAAAGTATTTTGCGCAGCCGGTGCCCTGTGCAACCTGCATGCCGCGATGTCGACAGGCATTTCTAAAAGCCTTTACTGTGCCGTCTTCACTGCGAACTACCAACAACGGCGTGCCTGCGGCTCTGCGTGCAACGTAGTCGCCGACGTTCGGGATCGCTGCAGAGGGACAAAAAGGAACCGGCAAGTGCTTGAGTAGCCTGACTTCGTCAGCAAACCTGGCGGATGAGTGATAATGGTGAACGGGCTCGTGCCAGACCACATCGCCCTTGTCTGAAGTCCGATGATCGATGTGCGCGAAGATTCGTTCGGTGACTTCGCCGTCGCTGAGGAGCCCTTGATTTGAAGTCGTCATGTAATGGTCCTATTGCTTCTGCAAATTTTCTGGTGACATCGGCCAGAGGCCTTGCTGAAACCTTACCACCGCTGCGGCTGAGATAGGATAAGGGAAATGACTATTTGATGGCCGCCGAGATAGCAGTGTTCCAGCGCTCGCCGTCCCTCTGATTCATGGGTTTCTATTAGATGATCAGATAAAAAGTGGATTGAAGTTGAGACAGCTGATTGAAGTGTTGATGAGTCTGAGCAACCACCTCATCTAAGGGTCCGATTAAACCACTGTAGTCAAGAAATGACGTATCGCCGAATTGGGTGGACCGTTTTAGCCTCCTTCGGCGGTTCAATGCATTTCACCTTTTTCTGAAAACGGACTGATTCTGAAAGCGGACTGGCTGTTGTGTACCGCCAGCTTCTTAAGGTTGGCTTTTGATATCGATCAGCAGCTAAGGGGTCATGTGCCCCATGGGGGAGCTTAAGGCCTTAGGGAAAATGTGCCGCAACTCAAAGGTTGAAAGAATTTCTGTGCTGACTCGATGACAGGTTGTACCGATTGCTTTAAGTCAGGGTCAACAGTCGTTGGATTGAATGTTGGCATTGGGTAGGTAAGACTTTTAAAGGGTTCCCTCAGAAAACACATCGGCAAAGGGTGCAATCTCAGGGGTATCACTGATTTGGGTACCGACCTTCAAAAGTAGGTCCTTGCCTTCGATCAAGCCGCTTTGATCAAAGTGGGCAGCCTGCAGAGCGAACTCGAGCCGATCAATTTGTTTGACGAAGCGCGCCTCGGCAGTCTCCTGGGCTTCATACTCTTCCCAATTTTCCATGAGGGCCTGGCTGCCAGGAAGGTCTCTCAATATTTGGGTCATTGCGGCTTTTTCGAGAGGATATTTTTCTGCTTTTTGCACATTGTCTTGAGGGGTGAGATCGCCCACATAGACTTCTCCAAGATCGTGGATCAGGGCCATGCGAAGTACTTTTTCGAGATTAAGTTCTGGTTGCTGTTGACCAAGCAGTAGACACAGCATGGCGTTGCCAAAGGTGTGTTCTGCCACTGTCTCGCATTGGGCCGGCGCAATGCCTCGCTCCAACCAGCCCTTCCGAAAAAGCTGTTTGAGGTGGAGGATTTCGAACCAGGTTTTGAGCCAAGGGGAATTCGGTAGCGGAGACTGGGGCGTTTGGAGTGGGGATTTTTCGGTTTGCATGGGTGCCTCGAAATCAAAGGGCGGATCATGCAGTAATGCCCTCTGACCTGCAAGCGCGGGAACGTGGCGCCGCGAAGCCTTGCAGCCAAGATTCGAAGCAACCCGATAGGGTATTGGCAAGTGTTCCTTTTTGGCGGCTCGATCGTAAATTAAAATAGTCAATTAACAGGGCAAGACGTGAGAGAAGAAGGTCGCTATCGAGACTTTGGAATAGGCGGCGTTCGATCAGAGCGCGCCAAGAATCTTTGCGCTGGCTGTTGCCAGCCCAGACAGCTTACCTTCCATCACCTGATCCCCAAGAAGCTGCACCGGAGAACCCATTTTCGGCGTCGATATTCTAAAGCCCAACTCAACGTTGGGATCGAGGTCTGCCGGGATTGTCACAAAGGGATACACCGACTTTATGATGAGATGACCCTGGCAAAGCAGTTTGGCAGCCCAGAGCAGCTGTTGGGTGACCCTGCACTGCAAAAGCACTTTGCGTGGGTATCTAAACTCCGTATCAGTCCCTCGGGTTCTCCTTCGCTCATCAACCGCCTACATCACCCATAAACGATAGGCCCTATACTGAAATTTTGGCCAGCCGACCTGCGCTCAGCCCGAGCAGTGCATCATAGGTAATTTCAATTTCAAGGCCCCGCCGACCGCCGCTGACAAAGATCGTGCTGTGAAGCGCTGCTGATGCGTCGACGATCGTTCTCAGTGGAAGCTTCTGCCCGATTGGGCTCACCGCGCCTAAAATATAACCAGTGACTGTAGGAATCTTCGAGGGTCGAGCGAGCGCGGCTTTTTTAGCGCCGCATGCCTTGGCGAGGCGCTTTAGGTTCAGAGTTGTTACGACCGGAATACAAGCAACTGCCATCTCCGTGGGGGTAAGTTCAACCACCAGTGTTTTGAATATTCTGTCTGGGTCTTGTCCCAGCCCTCGGACCGCCTCCAAACCGAAATCGGTTGTGCCGGCGACGTGGGCATATTCATGGAGCTGATAAGGAACTGAAGCTTGCTTAAGGGTGGTAACAGCGGGCGTCATAGCCAGAGAAGACCTGATCAGTTAATAATGACTATAGCGAAATATTTTCGTCGAGCGCAATGATTTAAGGGGCGTCAATCATGGTACAAGCAATCACAACGAAGCGGTTGGGCACGGGTTATTTTAGAAAATGGATTTGCACCGTGCCCCTAGGTTGGGCTTACACCTTGTGCCTAGTCTTCGTCATCAGTGCAGCGCCTGGAGGGGCTGGTGCCGAGATGGACGAAGCTGAGGCCGGCGCTTCTAATTGGTCTGTTGATCAACCCTCTATGAGTGGCCCCGCCACGCTAGCAGCCATTGATACTCGGGAGGGCACCTGGATGAGCGTTGATGTTTCTCCGGATGGTCGTCGCTTGGTCTTCGATTTACTCGGCGATCTCTATTTGCTCGATATAGAAGGTGGGCAGGCGCGTAGTTTGACTCAAGGCATGGCTTGGGATATCCAGCCTCGATTTAGTCCCGATGGGCGGGAGGTTGCGTTCGTCTCCGATCGAGAAGGTGGCGACAATATTTGGGTGATCACACTTGACTCGGGAGCGACCCGGCAGATCAGTTTTGAGTCGTTTCGATTGCTCAATAGCCCTGTTTGGCATCCCTCGGGTGACTTCATTGCGGCTAAGAAGCATTTCACAACGTCTCGTTCCTTGGGGACAGGAGAAATTTGGCTGTATGAATCGAACTCGCGGGATAAAACCAGTGGTGTTCAACTGGTAAAAAGGCCCAATGAAAACTATCAGAAAGAGTTAGGCGAACCCGCTTTTTCCAGCGATGGAAAAAGTCTCTTCTACACCCAGAGCGCAAGTCCGGGTAACACTTTTATTTATCATGAAGACAGCCATGGTGGTCTCTTTGAAATTAAGCGCCTGAATCTTGAAGATGGTGAAACGGATACGGTGGTCAGTGGCTTTGGCGGGGCGGTCAGAGCGGTGCCCTCACCGACGGGGGACACCCTCGCTTTCGTGAAACGGATTCGGACCGAATCTAAGCTGTTTGTCATCGATCTCAAAAGTCAGAAACAGCAATTGATTGCCGGCGATCTAGATGCGGACATGCAAGAGACTTGGGGCGTTTATGGCCTCTACCCGAACATGGCCTGGACGCCTGAGGGTGGGCATATTGTCTATTGGGCGGAGGGTCGGTTGCGCAAGGTCGAAGTGGCGACCGGCACGCAGCGAGATATCCCCTTCAGAGTGCAGACAGAACGCCAAATCTATGAACCACCAGCGCCCACGTTTGATGTCTTTGAACCCAATTTCCGAACAAAAATGGTTCGGTTTGCGCGTTCGAATCCAGCGGGTGACGGCTTTATTTTCGAATCTTTGGGGGAGCTTTTTCTAAAAACCCCCAAGGGTCAAACAAAACCTTTATTTGATGAAAAACGCGACGATCATGCCTTTTCGCCGGTGTATCACAGCAGTGGTGAGGCACTGTTTTTCTTAACCTGGTCCGATGCGTCTCTGGGCGCGATTTGGTCGGTTGCTGAAGACGGCCTACAGGCGAGCAAGCTGCCGCTGCCTCCAGGACACTACGTCGATCTTGAGCTCTCTCCAGATGATCGTTTCTTGGTGTACCGCAAGCTCAGCGGTTCAGATCTGACGCACCCGGATTGGGGTCAGGCTCCAGGCATTTATGTTTTCGACTTTGACCAAGGCGTTGAAACAAAGATTTCAGAGGACGGCTTTGGTCCTCATTTTGGCCCTGAAAATCGAGTGTTCTACACCCATAGGAAATGGTCTGCTGCGGGTCGAGGTAGTGATGGTGGTGCTGCTAGCGTGCTGCATTCCCGAGACGTTCTTGGACAAGATCCGCGTCAACACGCGAGCGGCGCATTGATTCGACAGTTTTGGGTTTCTCCCAGCGGCGAGCATGTTGCCTTCATCGAAAATTACCAGTTGTTTTTGGCAAAGTTGCCAGCATTGGGCGTTCGATTGAGTTTGAGCGCCAGCTTTGACGGATTGAGTTTGATTCAGTTGAGTGTTGACGGTGCAACGGATGTGGCGTGGTCTAAGGATGGCCAGAGCGTGGGCTGGTCCACCGGCCCCACTCGGTATGAGCAAACCGTTACGGGTGAGCTGTCGCTGGGCACCGAATCGACTGGCGTTGATCTCTCCCAATCGATCAAGAGTGACCGGCCCTCGGGCTCGCTCGCGCTGGTCGGTGGGCGAATTATAACGATGGATGACAACGACACTGTGATTGAAGATGGCGTTATTGTCATTAAAGACAATCGCATCGTCAGTGTTGGGCCTGAGGATACGCTGACCTTTCCTGAAGGTGCAACCCGCATTAATGTCGCCGGTAAGACTTTGATTCCAGGGCTGATCGACGCACATGCCCATGGTCCTTATGGCCGCTCGGGTATTCTGCCGCAAAACAATTGGTCCCTGCTGGCGCATCTAGCCCTGGGCGTAACAACGATTCACAATCCTTCAAGCCAAGCCCGTCAGGTTTTTGCGGCCGCGGAGTATCAAAAGGCAGGGAAAATTCTAGGACCGAGGATTTTCTCGACGGGTAACGTTGTCTACGGGGCAAAAAGCTTGGGTTATGCAGTCGTGGATGATCTTGATGACGCGCTGGCCCATGTGCGTCGGCTGAAAGCTCAGGGCGCCATCAGTATCAAGAATTACAATCAGCCGAGGCGTGAACAGCGTCAGCAAGTCATCGAAGCGGCGCGTCAAGAAGGTTTACTGGTGGTTGCGGAAGGCGCTTCTTTGTTCCATCTAGACATGAACTTGATTGCCGATGGTGCCAGTGGGATCGAACACAATATTCCTACCCTTAAAATTTATGATGATGTGGTGCAGTTTTGGCGTCAGTCCAAAACGGGATACACACCGACCCTGGTGGTCACTTATGGCGGGTTAACGGCTGAGGATTATTACTATCAGCACACCGAAGTGTGGAAGCATCGATTGCTGAGTCGATTTGTTCCTCCAGACCGGCTGCAAGCGCGCTCGGTTAGGCGAGTGATGGCGCCGGAGAGCGATTTCAAAGATGACGATGCTGCAGCGGTTGCCCATTTGCTTGCTCAGGAGGGTGTCACCGTGAATACCGGTGCTCACGGTCAGCGAGAAGGGCTGGCGACCCACTGGGAACTGTGGAGTTTTGTTCGTGGTGGCTTTCCGCCCATGGACGCACTGAAATTGGCGACCACAAATCCTTCAAAGTATTTGGGACTTGCTGACTCGATCGGAAGTCTCGAAGCAGGAAAGCTAGCGGATTTGGTGATTCTTAATGAGAATCCTTTAGAGGATATCCACAACACGGAGGATATCCATCAAGTGATGCTCAATGGACGATTGTTTGATGCCGAAACCTTGGCGGAAACGATCACTGGGGATCGGCCGGGGGTCCGACTCTGGTGGTACCAGCGACCTGATCTGGAGATACGGTGAGAGCGAGGGAGGTCATGGTTAACGCGCTGAGGGATGACCCTGACTGTAAACCCGATGAAGGTTTTAGGGTTGAACATCGGGTCGTGCGTCAAACCGCAGTGAGATAAAAAGCCTGTGAGACAGAAAGGCAACGCAATAACCAAAGCAAAGCAATAAGCAAAGCAATGACAAGACAATAAAAAGGGGGATCTTTTGAGTTATCTAAGCGACCGAGTGGTCATGATTACCGGGGCTGCAGGTGGGTTCGGGGCGTTACTGGCCTCCCAATGCTTGGCCAGGGGAGCCTGCGTTATTGCCCTTGATTTAGATGAGGCCGCCTTGGCTGAAGCGATAGGGTCTTCGGAGCGGTGTCTACTGAGGCGCGCGGATGTAACCCAAATTTCTGATCTCAAGGAAGCGGTTTCTGCTGGGGTGGCCGCTTTTGGGGGTATTGATGTATTGGTGAACAATGCCGGGATCATGCCACTGGCTTTTTATCGGGACCATGCTGAGGCGGGAGAGGCCTGGGCGCGCTGCATCGATGTGAATATTAAAGGGGTTCTTAATGGCATCATTGCGGTTCATGACCAGATGATTTCTGCTGGCCGTGGACATGTTGTCAATTTATCCTCGATCTATGGAAATTCGGGTGTGGCTGGCAGCGCCGTCTATAGCGCCACCAAAGCGGCTGTCAATCAGCTTTCGGAATCTCTTAGGTTAGAGTCACAAGGGAAGATTAAGGTAACTGTGGTCAAGCCGACTGGGGTGCCGGGCACTGGTCTAGGCTCGGGAGTGATTAATCCCGCCGCCATTGAAGGGATCTTGGGGGCTGAGTACGAAGCCTACATGGGCACAATGGTAAAGATCGCGGCAGGATTGGCAAATCCTGAGCTGACGTCGAAGGACGCCATTGAATATGCGGCGCTTGATCCGGCAGTACTGGTCGAGCAGATGCTATATGCCATTGACCAGCCTTGGGGCGTCGCGATCAGTGAAATCACGGTCAGAGCGTCAAACGATCGCTACGTTCTATAAGTCTCGCTGTATCCTGGGTGTGGGCGAACCAGATTGTTGAGGTCTGCACCCGATA
>Ga0315331_10002040_pt1 | contig 15295 bp, 15 predicted proteins | sample M160m34915metaG_FD_203456 | JGI IMG/M metagenome (GOLD analysis project Ga0315331, IMG submission 203456) | Ammonia-oxidizing marine archaeal communities from Monterey Bay, California, United States - M1 60m 34915 | ecosystem: Environmental > Aquatic > Marine > Intertidal zone | place: USA...
GATGTGGGACAATATGTGCACGCTGCATGCGCGCACCTGGTTCGATCCGGCGCAATCGCGTGTGCTGCGCCGGACGACGGTCGCTGGCAAGGCACCCGAAGCCGCGTATGAGACCGCCGCCTGACGTCAACCCGCGGCAGACAGTAAGGCGCCGCTAGGCTGCGGCGCGGCAGCCACCCCGTGTCAGGCAGGCAATGGCCCGGAACAGCGTGGGGGTAAAGCCGTATCGTAATTCGTAAAGTCTGGAATTGAGCATCGTTCGTTCTCCTGTTGTACTGGAGAATAGGGAAGATCCAGGGTGTCCACTGTGTCGTGCGTCACATTCACGAAAATGTAATCTGGCCGGAGGTCCCGCCGCTCTCAGTTCCGGCCCGTCTTAATTCCGATCCGTGCCGAGAATGATCGTGCGCACGAATTCCCGATACAGCATAATCTGTGCCGGCAGGACTTTCGGGTCCCGAACCACCTTGGATACGATGATTCCACCGTCGCCCAAGGCCACTAACATATCGGCGAGATCGTCCAGATCAACCGCGCAGCGTGGCGGGTACCCGGGCGGCGCAGGCGGCGGATATCCCGGTGGCGATTTCGTTCACCGTGGAGACCGATGGCTGCCTGCCGACCGGCGAGGCTCTCGGTGCGGCCGTAGCCCAGGTCGGTGTCGAAACCGGGAACGGTCCGGCCTATTTCATAATCAACTGCGCCCATCCGACCCACTTCGAAACGGCCCTCGCCGGCAATCCGCGTATTCGGAGACTACGGGCGAATGCGTCGATGTGCAGTCACGAGGAGTTCGACAACGCGGAGGAGCCGGATGACGGCAACCCGGTGGAACTCGGCGGCCAGTTTGCCAGACTGCTGCGCGATAACCCGCAACTGACCGTCCTCGGCGGCTGTTGCAGCACCGCTCATCGGCATATCGAACAGATCGGTCTGGCGGTGAAGGCGGCGGCTTGACGAAGACGGGCGGGAAATAGGAAGCTATGGCTAACAGGTGCCCTGCCCGCACCGCTCAACCGATAAGGAGAATTCCCATGGCTGTCGTCACCCCGTTATTCAAAGGCCACGACGAACTGCCAGATCTTGCATCCCGTTTCGTACAGGTCGACGAAATTCCCTGGAAACCGACCCCCTGCGAAGGAATCGAAATGAAGGTTCTCATGGAAGACGAAGAAACCGGCATGATGACGGCTATGTTCAAATGGGCGCCGGGCTCCAAGCTGACGTTTCACGAACATGTCGAACTGGAACAGACCTTCGTGCTTGAAGGGTCGCTGGTCGATGACGAAGGTACCGTCACCGCCGGCAACTATGTCTGGCGTCCGCCGGGAAGCCAGCACGATGCCTGGTCGCCGGACGGCGCGCTGATCCTGTCGATGTTCCTGAAACCGAATATCTTCCTCGACGGCGAAAACAAGGGCGTGCAGCTCAAATAGAGCGGAATTTGCTTCTCACGACAAAACCCCCGGACATGTGCCGGGGTTTTTTTTACCGGCTAAGTGACCGCGTCCTAGTTGGCGAGCGAATTCGCCAGGTTGGGCAGGAAGGTCACGATTTCCGGGAACACGGCCATGATGAACATGCCGAAGAGTGTCAGCCCGACAAACAGCCACGATGCGCTGAAGATTTCGCCCATGGATACATCCTGCGCCGCGGCCTTCACCGCGAACATGACGTAGCCGAATGGTGGCGTAATCGCGCCGAGGGTGATGTTCAGCAGGAACAGGAGCCAGAACCAGACCGGGTCGAATTCCAGAACCTTGATGATCGGCAGGTAAATCGGCACCACGATCAGCATCAGGCCGAGCTGGTCGATGAACATGCACAGGAAAAACGGCAAGGCCATCATGATGAAGAACATGAGCCAGCGGTTTACTTCGAGCGAGGTGACTACCTCGGTCAGCGCCGATGTCGCGCCGGTAAAGGCGAGCAACTGGGTGAACATCACCGCACTGCACAGGATCAGCAGGATGACGGAGGCGAGCAGGGCGGCTTCGCCGACCGATTCGAAAAGCATTTTGAAGCTGAGGCGTTTGTAATAGGCGGCGGTCAGGATCGCGCCGAGCACGCCGGTCGCCGCCGATTCCGAGGGGGTGGCGATACCCAGCATGATCAGGCCCATCACCATGAAGATGATGACCGAAAATGGTAGCAGGCCGGCGACGGCCTTCAGTTTCTTGCCGAGGCTGATCGATTCGCCGTCTTCTTCCGCGGGTGCGAGCGACGGGTCGATCTTCACCTTGATAAGACAGGCGGAAACGAACAGGCCCGCCAGAAACAGACCGGGCAGGACGCCGGCGATCAGCAGGGATGCAATCGATACATCGGCCAGCGTACCGACGATAATGGCAAGGATCGATGGCGGAATGATCGGCGCGAGGCAGGCGCCCGCCAGAATAGTGCCGATCGACAACCGCGTGTCATAGCCGCGTTCGCGCATGATCGGCAGCAGCGAGCGGCCGAGCATGGCGCCGACCGCGATCGCAGAGCCGGACAGCGCGCCAAGCACGGTCGACAGCGAAATCGAGAGGACGTATTGGCGGCCTTTGATGCGGCCGACCAGTTTGTCGATGGAATCGAGCAGGACTTCCATACAGCCCGATCGGAAAAGAATCTCGCCCAGCAGGATAAAGAGCGGCACCGTGCCGAGCGATGCGGTCGTCGCCGTCTCGTAGATTGAATTGGCGACCATGCCGAACGCGGCGTCGCCGAGCAGGAACACGACGCCGGAGACTATGATGATGAAGAATGCGAGAAAAATAGGCGCGCCCGTCAGGAACAAGGCGACTAGCAGCGCGATTCCAACGCCAAGAATTGTGTACCATTCCATCAGAGAGCCGGCTCTTCTTTCTGCTTGCCTTCAAGCGCGGCGCGGCCCGGGGTGATCCAGGACACGGGCTTGACAGTTTCGCTGTTGAACATTGCGCGCAGGAAATAGAATGAAGAAAAGAAAAACCCGAATGTCAGCCAGACCGACATCAGGATTTTCGGGGTGGGACGGTTTTGTTCCGTCACGATTTCCAGTTCGATATGGCGGATGTTCTCTTCAAGGCTCATCCAAGCCGCCAGGAGGCAAACGCCGACGCCGAATATACCGGTGAAAATCTTCAATGCGGTCCGGACGGAAGGCACGAGTTCGACCAGCAGGCTGATCGAAATGTGCTGTCCCATCCGGGATGCGTGGGGGATCATGGCGAAGATAGAGACCAACAACACGTTCGCAAACATGTCGTTGGCCCAGTCGGTTGCCAAGCCGAGGAAGTAACGCGTGATTACCTCATAGCAGTACATGGTTGCCATTGAGGCAAGCCCCAGCGCACCGACGATGTAACCAAAGTCGGAAATGGCGTCGTGAAGACGGCAAAGTCCACGGATGATAGGCATCGTCGGTGCGCCGGACATGTTTACCGCTACTTCAAGCTGTCGGGTGCGTCACCGGCCTTTTTCGCCATTTCGTAGAGCTTTTTGGCGCGCGGTCCGGTCTTCTTGTTGAAGTCGATCGCGAGATTCCAGACACCCTTCACGAAACCGGCCTGCATCATTTTCGCGACTTCGGGCTCAAGGTGGGTTTCCTTGACGCCTTTTGACTTAAGCAGCGCGATTTCGTCGTCGGTCGCTTTGTCGAAAATCGCGGGCGATGTCTGCTCGACTTTACGTCCGATGCTCAGAAACAATTCCTGGTCGGCCTTGGACATTTTTTTGAATTTGTCCAGGTTCATGGTCACCGTATAGGGGGAGACGCCGAAACGCGGGCGCATCATGAACTTTGCCTGTTCGTCCCATTTGAACTTGGTGTTGCCTTCGACCGGCCATGCGGCGCCTTCAACAACGCCTTTTTGCAGCGCGGAATAGATTTCGCCGCCATTGAGGTTCACCATCGAACCACCGAGGGGGACGATTACCGGCTTGTAGAATGCGTTTGCCCGGATTTTACGGCCTTTAAGCGGCTGCATACCCTTGTCGAGCGGGCGTTTGAGCAGGACATGGAACATGTACGGTCCACCGCCGCCGACGACATGGGCGATCATCTTCTGGTTAAATCGGGCCATTTCCTTGTCGAAATAGTCCCAGTAGCCTTTCTTACGCCAGTCCTCGACATCGGCGTGGAGGGCAAAAGCCGCCATGGGCACGCTCGTGGTGCCGAGGTAGTACGGGGCGACCGACAGATTCATATCGAACACGCCACGTGCGGTCGGCTGAAACTGCTGTTTTGACTTGATGACTTCCGGGCCGGAATATTTAAACGAAATCCGGCCTTTGGTTTCTTCCTCGATCATTTTTCCAAGACGTTTGGCGATCATGGGTGTGCCAGCCACCCGATCGTCCCAAGCGGTCAGGAATTTCAGTGAAATTTTCTGCGCCGAAGCTGCAGACGGCAGTACGACCGCAAGCGCCGCAGCCGCAAGTGTAACGTGGCGAAGTTTCATTGGAGTTTTCTCCCTGTTGAAGCCAAACCGGCCTGTTACCGATTATTCTAGCTTGATTGAATGGTATTGGCCTGAAATCCGGGGGTCAACCCATTCGATACCTATCGAAACAATTGTAACGGAAACAAAAATTCCCAATCTCTTCTCTCAACGGGGTACAACTTGTCTCATGTCAGACACCGATGCCGTTCTCTTTGCCAACGAGGCCTTCTACCGCGCGTTCGCCGACCGCGACGAAAACGCGATGGATGCGCTATGGTCCCACACCGATCAGGTCGCGTGTCTGCACCCGGGATGGGGGCCGCTGATCGGCCGCGAAGAAGTGGTTGAAAGCTGGAAGGCGATTATCCGCAATCCCGATTCGCCCGAAATATTCTGTCATGCGCCGCATGCCCATGTGTATGGCAATACGGCCTATGTCATCTGTTTCGAGGAAATCGACGGCAGTTTTCTGGTCGCGACCAATGTGTTTGTGCGCGACGGGCGGTTATGGAAGATGGTCCACCATCAGGCGGGGCCGACCTCGGTCCGCCCCGAGGTGGAAGAGACCGTTTCGCCGAACAGCGTGAACTGACCGGATTCTTGGCGATGTCATCCCCGCGCAGGCGGGGATCTCCCTGCAAGCGTCGTTGACGGCAACGATATTCCCGCCTGCGCGGGAATGACTCTGCGAGGGCTATCTAGCTCTTCACGCCGAACAGAGACTTGATGGAACGGACGATCTGGTTCAACAGCACGCGGAATGCCATGCCGCCCATCTGGGCGGGGGCCGCCGGTTGGGGCGGCGCGGCGGCTTTGGGGGGTGCATCTGCGGCCGCAGCGTCACCCGAGGGGTCCGCCGCCGCGGACTGATCGGCCTCGATCTTTGCCGACAGGTTCTTGGCGAACTGGCCGATGATCTGGCCGGCGACATCCTGGATCATCCCGGCGCCGCGCCCGTACTGCGCGACCGATCCGGAGAGCTGCAGGTCGGTGTGAATTTTGACGGTCGATCCCGACTCCGCCGGCTCCAGATGGAACGCGACATTGGCATTCGCGCCGCCGCGCCCCTTGGCGTCTGCGCCTTGGGCTTTGACGCTCGCGGTGTGGGCGGCGTCGTCGACATTCTCGAACGAGGCCGTGCCCTGGAAGGTCAGCGCCACCGGGCCGAGCCGGACGGAGACCTTTCCCTTGAACGTCTTGTCGTCGACGATCTCGGTCAGTTCCGCCCCCGGCATGCAGGGAGCGATACTTTCGATATCCATCAGGGTTTTCCACGCCTGATCCGGCGGCAGGGGGACGTCGAAGCTGTTATCGAATTCCATAAGTCGTTCCTTCTCTTATTCTGCCGCTTGCTGCGTGCCGGGAGCCTGAAGCGCGTGCCAGATGCGGTTGGGCGATGCCGGCATGTCGAATGTGCGAATACCGCGGGTGGCCAGCGCATCCACGACGGCGTTCATCACCGCGGGCATCGCGCCGACGCAACCGGCTTCGCCCGCGCCCTTGATCCCCATCGGATTGGTCGGGGACGGCACTTCGTTCTCGGCCATCTCGAAGCTGGGGCAATCGTCGGCGCGCGGCATGGTGTAATCCATGAACGAGCCCGAGACCATCTGGCCGGATTCGTCGTCCCATACCATGTTCTCGCACATGATCTGGCCGATCCCCTGCACCGCGCCGCCATGGACCTGGCCGGCGAGTAAGAGCGGATTGATCACCGTGCCGACGTCGTCGACCATGCAATAGCGGACGATTTCCGTGGTGCCGGTATCGGGGTCGATCTCGACCTCGGCGACATGGCAGCCATTGGGAAACGTCGGGGCGGGCGGCGACCAGGCCGCCCATTCGTCGAGGCCGACCTCGAAGCCGGGCGGCGCCGCCATGAAGCTCTGGGCGTTCTTGGCCGCTTCCATCAGGCTCATGGTCTTGTCGGTACCGGCGACCGTGAACGTCCCGTTGCCGAATTCGATATCCTCCACCGCCGCTTCGAGATAATGCGACACGACCAGTTTGCATTTATCGATGATCTTGTTCGATGCAGCCTGGATCGACGCGCCGCCGACGCCTGACGAGCGCGACCCGAACGTGCCGGTGCCCGCCATGACGACATCGGTGTCGCCCTGCAGCAGGCGGACCTGTTCGAATTCCAGACCCAGCATATCCGCCAGCATCTGGCGGAAAATCGTCTCATGCCCCTGACCGTGATTATGGGTGCCCATGATAAGTGTCACCATGCCCGACGGATCGAACCGGATCTGCGCCCATTCGGGCGGCCCGCCCGCGGATTGTTCGATACAGTTGGCAATGCCGATACCGCGCAGCTTGCCGCGCGCTTCCGATTCGGCGCGGCGGGCGGCGAAGCTGCCGTACTCGATCATGTCGAGCGCGCCGTCCATGTTCTTTTCGAACTCGCCGGAATCGTAGGTGAACAGAAAGCTGGTGCTGAACGGCTCGCTGATCTGGGGAATCATGTTGCGGCGGCGGATCTCGGCGGCATCGATGCCCATCTCGCGTGCGGCCGTGTCGATCACCCGTTCGACCGCATAGACCGCTTCGGGGCGGCCGGCACCGCGATAGGGCCCGGTCGAATTGGTGTTGGTGAACACGCCGGTCACATGGGTGGAGATCGCCGGCGTCTTATAGGTGTTCGACAGCGAGCCGAGATTGTTGGTCGACGAATGCGGCCCCAGCAGAGTCAGATAGGCGCCGAGATTGGCGACTGTGGAAACCCTGAGGCCAAGGAAAATCGCGTTTTCATCGAGCGCCAGTTCGGCGGTGACCACGTTGTCCCGCGCTTGGTCGTCGGACTGGAAAGCGTCTGTGCGGTCGCCGGTCCATTTGACCGGGCGGCTGAGCTCCTTCGCCGTCCACAACACCAGGATGTTTTCGGGATACGGGCCCGAACGCATGCCGAACGCGCCGCCCATGTCCTCGGAGATCACCCGCAATTTGTGCTGCGGCACCTTCAGGATCGGCTCGGCCATCGCCTGGCGCACACCGTGCGGCCCCTGGGTCCCGGTAATCAGGGTGTAGCGTTCATCGTATTTATCGTAATCGCCGATACAGGCGCGCGGTTCCATCGGCGCGACCGACACGCGGCTGATATTGATATCCAGCTTGGTGACGTGATGGGCATTGGCAAATGCCGCATCCGTCTTTTCCTTGTCGCCGAGTTCGTACACGAAACACACGTTATCGGGCGCATCGTCCCAGACCTTGCCAGCATCGGCATCCAGCGCGTGGGCCGTCGAGGTAATCGGTTTCATTTCCGCGTAGTCGACCACGATCATCTCCGACGCGTCCTGCGCCTGTTTCGCGGTTTCGGCCACGACCCAGCACACCGGATCGCCGACCATCTTCACCGCATCCTTGCGCAGCGCTGCATTGGGCGGGAGGTACATCGGCGAGCCATCGGCTTTCTGACGCGGCACTGCACAGGGAATATTACCAAGACCGGAGGCGGCGTAATCCTCACCGGTCCAGACGCCAAGCACACCCGGCGCGGTCTCCGCCGCCGACGTGTCGATCGACACAATCTTGGCATTGGCGTGGGGTGAGCGCAGCACGTGGCCATAGGCCTGCCCGTCGCGGTTCAGGTCGTCCGAATACCGACCGCCGCCGCGCAGCAGCCGGGGATCTTCCCACCGTGGCACACCCTGCCCGATTCCGAATTTTGTCATCCCGTTACCCTCTGTCAGGCGTTTTTATGCGTGGGTTTTGTGTACCGTCCATGGCGTCGGCGCGCAAGGTTACCCGATATGCGGTTTCAGGTCAGAATCAGCAGCAGAATTCCGCCGACAATAGCGAGACAGCCGAGAACTTCCAGCTTGTTGATCTTTTCGCGGAACACGAACACGGTCGACGCAAAGGTAAACAGCATCTCGATCTGGGCGACAGCTTTGACGATTGCCGCTTTTTCCAGGGTCATCGCGGTAAACCAGCCGAATGAGGCCGTCGCACCGACGAACCCGACGGCCAGTGCCGGTCTCCACGCCGCCGCGATGCGGCGCAGTTCACCCGGATCGCGGATCGCGATGAATATCAGCATGACAACGGTCTGGAACGTGATCGCCGCGCACAGGGTCACCGATCCCTGCATCAGGAAATTCGGCCCTTCCAGCGACAGCGAGGCGCCGCGGTAGCCGACAGCCGACAACCCGAAGAACGAGCCCGAACACAGACCGATCGCGACCGTCCTGCTCGACAGTGAGGTGATCAGGGCCGCCGGGTTCCTCTCGGCCCGGGCGACCGAGATCAGCATGACACCCGCCACCGAAATGGCGATGGCGAGCAACACCATCCAGGACACGGTTTCCGACAGGAAGATCAGCCCGAACAGCGCGGCCTGGGCCGGCTCGGTGCGCGAATAGGCGGTACCGACAGCGAAGTTGCGGTAGCTGAACAGGTGGATCAGCAGCGCCTGGGCGGTGATCTGGGCGAGTGCTGCCATCACCACCCAGCCGAAGAACGTCGTGTTCAACACCGATAATTCGTAGCCGACACTGTAATGCAGGATGGCGAGAAACAGGAACGCGAAGGGCAGCCCGAAGCCGAACCGCACGAAGGTCGCGCCGGTCGTCCCTATACGGCCCTTCAGATATTTCTGCAGGGTCGAGCGGACGTTCTGAAAGAACGCCGCCGCGACGGTGATGACAACCCAGATTTCCATCGGGCCTACATGAACCGTCTTCGGTCAGTACGCAACACTATCGCCAGACCGCTTTGTCATCCCGGCCTCGCGCCGGGATCCAGAAATTCGTCCGCCGATGACTGGACACCGGAATAAATCCGGAGTGACAATCTGATTGAAAGCGTCGGCCCGAGGTTACGTCCGGTCGCCGAAGCCCGCCGGGGCGGAGCATCCCTTCGCGGCTTCTTCCGCCGAAACGCTGTCGTCCCACAGCCGTCCGATAAAGCGTTTGCCGTTCCAGCCGTCCGACTGTTTGGAGGCGAGCCACAGGATCGGTGCCTGCATCACCTCCGGCGCGACCAGCATGCCGTCCGCGCCCGACCGGCCGGGATCGCCCGGATTACCCGGCAGCAGGTTGGTGTCCGCCGCGCCGCCGGGGATCAGGATATTGCAGCTCACCCCGGTGCCGTCGAGGTCTTCGGACCAACAGCTTGTATTGGCTTCCATCATCGCCTTGGTCGGCCCGTAGGGCGAAAACCCGGCGCGCTGCATGGTGTGGATCGACGTGGTGACATTAACGACGCGGCCCCAGCCTTTCTCCAGCATGTGCGGCACGGCTTCGCGCGCCATCTGGAAGCCGCCATTGACGTTTGTCTCGATAATCTGGGCCCAGGTTTCGGTCTTTACGTCCCAGAACTTGGTCGGCGTGCGGTTGAACGTGTCGGACACTAGCAGCATGCCGACCCCGGCATTGTTGACCAGCATGTCGACCCCGCCGAATTCGGCCACCGTCTCCGAGACGATCTCGGCACACTGCGCCGGATCGCGGATATCGGCGACCATCGCTTTGACCGTACCCGGCAGGTCCCTGGTTTCGGCTTCGATATCGTCGGCGATATGCATGGCGGCGGTCACGTTCGCGCCCGCGCCGGCCAGCGCATGGACCATCGAGCGGCCGAGGCCGCGGCCGCCGCCGGTGACGATGCAGGTGGTGCCGGAAAGATCTGTGTCGGTCATGTTGTGTCCCTATTTGTTTGTTACAGGCAAACTAGCACGCATCTACACGGGGTATGAAGACGGCCCGAGCGATAAATCGCTTAAGCGCTGCGCCGCCATATCCCGTGCTGCACGGCTCGCAACCGCAGCAGGATCAGCATCAACAGGCAGGCGATGCCGAACATCATGAACAGCGACGCATCGAAATCGCCGGTAGCGTGGGCGAGCGCGCCCATCGACATCGGGCCCAGCACCCCGCCGATCTCGCCGATCGAGAAGTAAAGCCCGCTGGCGGCGCCGACGCGGTTAGTATTGCCGTCACCGCTTTCGATCAGCAGCAGGATGGATATCGACGTCATCGCGCCGCGGCACATGCCCTGGAGCACCAGCCCGAAGGCGAGCAGCGGCCCGCTGGCGGCGCAGACAAGAATCGCTGCGATGGCGGCGCAGGAGAAGAGCGCGAATAAGATTTTGAACCGCAGGTCCGGCGTCGCCATACGTGGCAGCGACAGCGACGCGATCATGCCGAACAGTGTCGGGATTGCCGCCCAGTACCCGGCCTCGGTCGGCGTCATGCCATAGGACCGGAGCAGATCGGGCAGCCAGTGGTTCATGCCGTGATTGTAGAACAGGATGAACAGCCCCATCAGCAGGACCAGGCGGACGATGGGGTCCTTGAGCAGTTCCATGAAGACGTCGCGCGATCGGTGCTTTCTTTCGGCTTTCAGTTTGGCTTCCATGGCGCGGCTCGCCGGGTTTGCGCTGACGACAAGCCAGATCAGGCCGCAGGCAACGACGAATACCGCATACCCGAGCATCAGATCGCGCCAGTCGCCGCCGAAGGCGGGCAGGAAGACGCTGTTGGTCAGGGCGACCGTAATGATTCCGCCCGTGGCATTGCCGGTGAAATAGATGCCCATGGCAAAGCCGCGTTCCTTGCCGGTGAACCAGGTCGCCACCACCTTCGGCGCGCCGGACGAAATTAGCGGCCCACCGATCCCGAAGACCATGACGGCTAGCAACAGGGTGACGTAGTCGCTGGCATATCCGCGGAGCGCGACCGAAAGGGCGATGACCAGCATGGAGGCGAACATGGTGCGCCGCGGGCCGAATTTGTCGAGCAGGCCGCCGCAGGGCACCGAGCAGAAGATATAGGTGAGCTGCCAGGCGGCGAGCACGGTGCCCATTTCCGCCCGGTTCATGCCGAGGTCGGACATGACGCGGTAGACCAGCGGTGCGATTGACGCGATCGACAGCGCGAAGGCAAAATACAACAGCCACACGCCACCCAGCATCGCCCATCTATATGGATGCGGCGGCTCGTCGGACTCCGCGGAATCGGAAAGTGTGGGAACCTTAGCCATTCGCTACCCTTTAGGGCTTTTTGTCTGATTGGGAAATAAGATTAGCAAGCGAAGGATGAATAACGCCTGAACGGATTGTTGCGCGTCGGCGAAACGAAAAGATTGTCACTCACGGCTCAAGGCCGAGGATGACAAGAAAAAATTAATCCGCGTGACATCGGTGCCGCCGCCTAATAAAGCCCTTCGACAATCCCGCCCTCGCCGAGGCGGATCGAATTGGCGGCCGGCACGCGGGGCAGGCCCGGCATCGTCATGATGTCGCCGCAGATCGCCACCACGAATTCGGCGCCGGCAGACAGGCGGACCTCGCGCACCGGCACGATGTGATCGGACGGCGCACCCTTGCGGTCGGGATCGGTGGAAAAGCTGTATTGGGTTTTGGCCATACACACGGGCAGGTGGCCGTAGCCTTGGTCTTCCCAGCGGACAAGCTGATCGAGCAGGCTTTTATTGGCGACCGCCTCGGACGCTCGGTAGATTTCCCGGGCGACGGTGTTGATCTTGTCGAACAATGGCATGTCGTCGGGATAGATCGGTTCGAAAGACGACGTACCGCCATCGGCGATCTCCACCACCTTGTGGGCCAGCGCTTCGGTGCCTGCCGAGCCGTTGGCCCAGTGGGTGCATTCGACAACGTCCGCGCCGGTTTCGCCGACCGCCGCCACAATGGCCGCGATCTCGGCATCCGTGTCGGTCACGAACCGGTTAATCACGACCACCGGCGTGACGCCGAATTTCTGCACGTTCTCGATGTGCTGGCGCAGGTTGGAAATGCCATCGGTTACCGCGCCCACATCCTCGGTGCCCAGATCGACGCGGGCGACCCCGCCATGCATTTTCAGGGCGCGCACGGTGGCGACGATGACTGCGGCATCCGGCTTCAGCCCGGCCTTGCGGCACTTGATGTCGAAGAATTTTTCGGCCCCCAGGTCAGCGCCGAACCCGGCTTCGGTCACGACATAGTCGGACAGGCGCAGCGCCGCTTCGGTGGCCATGACCGTGTTGCAGCCATGGGCGATATTGGCGAACGGCCCGCCATGGACAAAAGCCGGATTGTTTTCCAGCGTCTGCACCAGGTTGGGCATCAGCGCGTCTTTCAGCAGGACCGCCATGGCGCCGTCGGCCTGCAACTGGCCGGCGGTGATCGCCTCGCGCTTGCGGGTCTGACCGACGACGATATTGCCGAGCCGGCGTTCGAGATCGGCCAGGGAATTCGACAGACAAAAAATCGCCATGATCTCGGACGCGACGGTGATGTCATAGCCGGATTCGCGGGCAAAGCCGTTGGCGATCCCGCCGAGACCGACGGTGATATCGCGCAGCGCGCGGTCGTTGATGTCGACCACCCGGCGCCAGGACACGCGGCGTGAATCCATGCGCAGTTCGTTATCCCAGTAGAGATGATTGTCGATCATCGCCGAGAGCAGGTTATGGGCTGCGCCGATGGCGTGCATGTCGCCGGTAAAATGCAGGTTGATGTCTTCCATCGGGATGACCTGCGCGTAGCCGCCTCCCGCCGCGCCGCCTTTCATGCCGAAACACGGCCCGAGTGACGGTTCGCGCACGCAGATGGCGGCCTTCTTGCCGATCCGGTTCAACCCGTCGCCAAGCCCCACCGTGGTCGTGGTTTTGCCCTCGCCCGCCGGGGTTGGCGTAATGGCAGTCACCAAGATCAGCTTGCCGCGCGGCCGGTCTGCGATATCGTTCAGGAAGCCGTAGTCGACTTTGGCCTTGTTGGCGCCGTACTGGTGCAACGCATCTGCCGGAATATCCAGCTTTGCGCCGATCTCCGCGATCGGCTGAAGGCTGGCGGCACGCGCAATTTCGATATCACTGCTCTGGTCGGCCATGGTGGAGGATCCGCAATTGAAAAAGACACCTGAAAAGTGTCGTTTTCAGACGGAATCGGCAACCGGGCTCGAAGACGCGTGTTACGCCATATCGAAGACCGACACCTCGGCATCCGATGTCGCGGTGAGGTCAGGGACGGTTTCATCGGAAACGGCGGCGCCGTCGCCCGTGGAGAGCTGTTCGCCGTTCAGCCGGGCACTGCCCTTTGCAACCTGAACCCAGGCCTGGCGCCCGTCGCGCAGGTTCAGGGAAACGGCGTTGCCGGCGTCCAGAACCGCCGAATACAGATCGTCATCCCGGTGGACCTTCAGCGCGCCGTCGCGCCCGTCCGATGCGGCAATCAGCGTCAGATCGCCACGGCGGCCCGCTGGGTTGAAAATTTTCTGTTCGTGGCCGGGGTCGATATCCATTTCACCCGGGATGATCCATATCTGCAGGAAATGCGCGCCGTTTTCGTTCGACGGATTGTATTCGCTGTGCTGAATACCGGTGCTCGCGCTCATACGCTGAACCTCGCCCGCCCGGATAACCGAACCGGTGCCAATGGAATCTTTGTGTTCCAGTGCGCCGTCCAGAATAAAGGAGATGATCTCCATATTCTCGTGGCCGTGGGTCGGAAACCCCTCTCCCGGCTGAATACGGTCATCGTTGATGACCCGCAGCGGGCCGAAATTCATGTATTACGGGTCGACGAAATGGCCGAACGAAAAGCTGTGTTTGGAATCGAGCCAGCCAAGGTTTACCGAGCCGTGATCTTCCGCATGACGGACCTTTATCATCGGGGATCTCCTTCTACGCAAAAAAATGCGCCGCATAAGCGGCGGCGTCTGTGAACAGATGGGGGCATAACTGTACATCTCAACCAGCCGCGGTGACATGTCAGTTTTGACGATAGTGAACAAATAGATCCAATCACGCGTCGCCGCGGGCTTCCGCCGCCGCATGATGCCCAGCAATCCGCCCGGATGTAAAAGCCCAGCCGATATGATGGCCGTGGCCCTTCAGGATAAGCCCGCCCTGTCCGGCGCTGCCTGCGGCCCATAGGCCCGGCACCGGGATATCGCCATGGCCGAGCAGTCGCAGCGTGTCGCTGACCGCGAGACCGCCATCGGTGAGGACGATGTAGCTCTTGGCCGGGCCCAGCGCGTAGAATGGCGGGTCCGCTAGCTTGTTGGGGGACTCGCCCGCGTTGTGATCCGCGAGGGCCGTTTCAAGCACTCCGGTGTCCATGCCCAGCTTCGCCGCCAATCCGGCGACGGTATCGGACGTGTGAAAGATATCGGGCCGCGTGCGGCGGAAATCGTCGAAATAGGCATAGGCGACGCCGGGAGCGGTGGCGATGAAGTCGGGCCATGCCGAATATTTACGGGCGAGCGCTGCATCGAGAATCACATACCCGGTTTTGTCCGGATGCTCTGCGATCCGCAGGCCCAGTTGCGGCGGCGGCGCATCGATCCGCACCCCGTCCTTGTTGACCAGCAGCGCGCCGTTACGAAACAGATCGAGCTCCGGCGCCATAGACGTGGTGGTGAAACGGAGCACGAACGGGTTCAGCAGCCGGGCCGGCAGATAGGTCAGCGCCAGCTTCATGAACTTTGTCACGATACGGTACGGCGGCAGCCGCCGGTCGATGGTTTCCTTCGGCGGCGGGATAAAGCGCAGATTGGGGCCCGACAGCATATCGCCGTTCAGGACCTTTGCGCCGAGCGGGAATGCCATTTCGTGGCCGTCGCCGGTGGCGGTCGGGTTCATCGCATCGACCTTCGAGACCGCGTCCGAAATGTATTTCGCTTTCAGCGCCGCATTGGCTGCGTAATCGCCGCTCGCCAGGACCACTGCGCCTGCTGTGATCTCGACCGGACCCGACGGGCCGTCACCCGCGATGCCGGTCACCCGGTCGCCGTCCAGCAGAAACCGGGTGGCGCGCACGCCGCAGCGGATATCCACACCGATCTGCGCGGCGTGTTTCTCCAGCAGCCCGATATAGGCCCGCGAATTCGGCAGCACATTATGCATCCGTGGTTTGGTATGGGGCGGCTCCGGCATCG
>Ga0315331_10002041_pt1 | contig 15289 bp, 9 predicted proteins | sample M160m34915metaG_FD_203456 | JGI IMG/M metagenome (GOLD analysis project Ga0315331, IMG submission 203456) | Ammonia-oxidizing marine archaeal communities from Monterey Bay, California, United States - M1 60m 34915 | ecosystem: Environmental > Aquatic > Marine > Intertidal zone | place: USA...
AAGCCTCTACCCTTACGGCGACACCTTCGACGAACAGGCCTGCGCTTGCTTGAGCGACGACGGCAGCGAGCGCTTCGACGAACCGCAACCCACCGGCAGCCTGTCCGGGTGCGAGAGCCCCTTTGGCACCTTCGACCAGTCCGGCAACGTCTTCGAGTGGGCGGACCCCGAGCGCTGGTTTGACCACGACGCGTGGTTCGCCGCTCACCCCGAGGTGAAGCGCCTGGACCAGGACCGCTTGGGAGCGGAGAGCACCGCCGGTCTGTCGCTGAACGTGGCCGGGGTGGACCGGAACAGCCTGAAGGTGGTGGACGGGGTGCTGCAGGTCGAGGCCGGCGAGGGATGGAACTGGGACGACGGCAACGCGGCCGGGGTCTTGCAGGTCGGCGATGACCTCCTGGCGGTGGAGGCCGACCCCATCGCGGGGGTGCCCGGTCCGGCCCGGTTGCTGGAGCGACGCAAGGACGCCAACGCGCCTATGGCCGATAAGCGCGGTGGTTCGTACTACTCGGGTACGGACATCGCTTGCCGGTCGGATCAGTCCTTCCTGGGTCACTTGCATGACTTCAGCGGCACCATCGGATTTCGATGCGCTATGGACCCGCGCCTCTGAACGGGGCTGCGTTAGCATGAGGCGCAGGTGGCCGGCATCGACGCGCAGCTCCCACGGGACTTCGGGCGCTATCGCCTTCTCGAGATGCTCGGTCAGGGCGGGCAAGCGCGTGTGTTTCGGGCCGAGTTGTGTGGCGCCGCGGGCTTTCGCAAGCTGTGCGCGCTCAAGATCATCCGGCTGGATGCCTTCGAGGAGGTCGAGCGTGCCGCGGATCGGCTGCTGGAGGAAGCGCGCATTGGGGGCTTGATGCGGCACCCGAACATCGTCGATACCTACGACGTGGGCGAGCTGAACGGGCGGGTGTTCATCGCGATGGAGTTGGTCCACGGCGTGACGCTGGGCAGCCTGGTCCGGCGGCAGGGCGCGCTGCCTCCGGGCGCCGTGCTGGACCTGTCCCATCAGATCTGTGCGGGGCTGGCTCATGCTCACGCCCTGCGCTTCGCGGGCCGGCGGGTGGGGCTGGTGCACCAGGACCTCAAGCCCAGCAACCTGCTGTTGGACCGCAACGGCTTGCTGAAGCTGACGGACTTCGGCATCGCCAACGCGTTGGGCCTTGCGGTCCAGAACAAGGGCCTGGGCACCCCCGGGTACATGTCGCCGGAGCAGCTGAAGCGTCGCCCCGTAGACCACCGCGCGGATCTGTTCTGCCTGGGCGCGTTGATCTACCTGGCCACCACCGGCACGCGGCTCTTCGATGGCGCCGACGCGCGCGAGCGCATGCGCCGGACCTGGGAGGTCGACGCCTACCTGAGACAGATTCATGCGTATCGGAAGGTCGAGGACCGGGTGCCGGGCTTGTGGCCCGTCTTGCAGAAGCTGCTTCGCTTCGACCGCGAACAGCGCTACGGCAGCGCCGTCGAGGTGGCTGCCGACCTCAGCGACATCGTCTTCGACGACGCCGACGCCGAGCTCAGCGCCTGCGTTCGAGAGGCCCAGGGCATCGAGCACGAGGACGACACGGTCGAGGTCTTTCGTCGCCGGACCCTGGGCAGCATCCCGGTGCCTCGGCTGAAGACGAACCTGGGCCCCGAACCCAACCTCTTCGTTGGCCGGGCCGCCGAGACGACCCAGCTGGCCGCCGCCCTGAAGGGCCAGGCGCGGCTGGTGACCATCACCGGCGCCGGCGGGGTGGGAAAGACGCGGCTGGCGCGGCGCCTCGGCAACCTGCTGCTGGAGGCGATGCCCGGGGGGGTGTGGTTCAACGATCTGTCTGATGCACGCGGCCCGGAGGATGTGGTCTCCATCGCCGCCGTGAACCTCGAGCACGACGGAGTCGCCGACCCCATGAGCGTGGCGCGAACCATCCGCATGCGCGGCCGGTGCCTTGTCGTGATGGACAACTTCGAGCAGATCCTCGACGCCGCTCCGGGCACCTTGGGCCGCTGGATGGAGCAGTGCCCGCAGGCGCGTTTTCTGGCCACCAGCCGCGAGCGCTTGAAGCTGGACGGCGAGCTGGTGGTCAACATTGAGCCTCTGGCCGTGGAGGAGGCCGTCGAGTTGTTCGTCGAGCGGGCTCGCGACCTGCACCCGGACTACGAGCCCAGCGCCATCGAGCAGGGCGAGGTGCACTCGCTGTGCACGTCCCTGGATGGGCTTCCCCTCGCGATCGAGCTGGCCGCTGCCCGCATCCGCACGATGAAGCCCGGGCAGATGCTTCGACGGCTGGAGGAGCGGCTGGACTTGCTGCAGGACCGCGGCGCCCGGCCTCGTCGGGCCACGCTGCGAGGGGCCATCGACTGGTCGTGGCAGCTGCTGTCGGGCTGGGAGAAGCTGGCCCTGGCCCAGCTCTCCACCTTTCGGGGTGGGCTGACGGTCGCGGCGGCGGAGCGCGTGCTGGACCTCAGCGCCTTCCCGGACGCGCCGTGGACCCTGTTCGTGCTGGAGTCCCTGCTCGACAAGAGCTTGCTGCGTCCGCTGTCGGCCAAGGACGAGGACCCGCGCTTCGGGATGTACCTGTCGCTGCAGACCTACGCTGCGGAGAAGCTGGCCCTGTCGGGCTCGGTGTTGAGCCCGGAGACCGGCGACAGCCTGACCGGCGAGGACGCGCGGCGCGCGGTCGAGGAGCGCCATGGCCGCTGGTTCGCCGAGTGCGGGGTCGAGGACTTCCTGGACACCGTGCTGCCCGGCCACCACCTGTGGGAGCGCGACAACCTGATGGCCGCCGCCGCGCGCGCAGTGCAGCGCAGCGATGCCCAGGTGGCGGTCGCCGCAGCCAAAAGCGCCTGCAAGATCTTCAACCGTCGAGGCCCCTTGGCCAACGGCGCCAAGCTGGCCCGGGCGGTGCTGGAGATGGAGGGGCTCACCCCTGCCCAACGCCTGGAGATCCTCGGCGCTGAGGCCTTCCTGTTGCGGGCCGCGGGCCGCCTGGAGGCGGCGGCGTTGCTGTTGGACGACGGAATCCGCCTGGCGCGCACGCTGCGAGATCCCAGCCGCGAGGCCGCCATGCTGGGGGAGCTGGGCGCGGTGCTACGCGTCCAGGGGCAACTCGGCCGCAGCCGCAAGGTCTACACACGAGCCTGCGAGTTGGCGAAAGAGGACGGCAACCGCAAGCTCCTGGGTCGCCTGATCGCCTTCCGGGGCGACCTGGACCGCATGCAGGGCCGCTGGGACACCGCGCTTCGCCATTACGGTCAGGCGCTGGCGATCGCCGAGCAGGTCGGCGACCGTCGTTGGGAGGCGATGACGCTGACCAATCTGGCGAACCTGCAGGTGGCTCGGGGGTTCTACGACGAAGCGCGAATCAACTACGTCCACGTGCACGAGCTGACCCAGGAGATGGGGGACCTCCGCTTTGAGGGCGTGGCCCTGAACAATCTGGGCAACCTGGCCCGCGAGCTGGGCGACTACGCCACGGCGATGGAGCGTTTCGAGCGGTCGCTGGGCATCCTCCGCCAGATCGGCGACAGCTACCAGCAGTCCATCGCCGAGGGCAACCTGGGTCAGTGCCACCTGTCTATGGGCGACCTGACCGCGGCGCGGCGCCACCTGGAGGACGCCATCATCACCGCCAGGGACATCGGCGCCGCCCGCAACGAGGGGGCCTTCCTGGGCCCTCTGGCCCAGACATCGATGCAGGACGGTGACCTCGAGCGCGCGCGCGTCCTGTTGGTCCGCGCGGAGAGCCTGCTTCGGCGGATCGGCGATGAACCCGAGTTGGCCAAGTGCCTGTGCATCCGCGCCGAGGCGGAGTTCATGCGGGGCAGCCGGGCCGTCGGCGTCGCCAAGCTGGAGGAGGCCAGGGAGCTGGTCGCCAAGCTGGAGCTGGCGGACGCCAGCGAATTGAGCCGCTCCGTCATCGCGGTGGAGCAGCTGGTCGGAGCCTAAGCCTTCGTGACCTCGGCCGCGTGGACACCACGGCTTCCTTCATCGGACCGTCCCGAGCAGGATTAGGGGACGATCCAGGCGGCGTGCCCTTCCCCCACTGCGCTGGGGGGGCCCAAGGCGTCGGTGACTCTCGAGACGTAGGGCTCGCGCACCACCAGCGTTCCCGCGTGCCCCGACAGTTGCTGCAGGGCCGCCTCCTTCGGCGCGGAGTCCTTCGAGAAGGCCAGCCCGCCCAACCACAGCCCCAGGGCAGACGAGGCCACCCCCGGGGTCAAACCCGGGCGGTTCGGAGCCAGCACCAGGCGGCGTCCGTGCGCGCGCTGCTCGTACAGGGGACGTTGGTGGGCGACCCCTGGTCCAGCGACGGGAATGACCAGCACGGGGCCTTCGCCAGGCAGGGCATGGAACAGGGGATCGATGGTGGCCGGTGTTGTGGGCAGCGGCACCCCTTGGGGGCTGAACAGAGCCAGCTCCAGCGCCACGACCGCCGCGGCGACGCGGGCTCGGCCCAGTCTGCGGGCCCCTGTAGCGGCCAGCACGGCGAGGGCGATCTGTCCCACCAGGAAGAGCCGTCCGTGATGGTTGACCAGGTCCACGCCGGGCAGCAGGCGGAAGAGCGTGACCGCGGGGTTGGCGACCCCCAGCGGGTCTCCCATGAAGCGCAGCCGCTCTCCCAGCGCCAGGGCGCCAGCGCCGACCAGGACCACCCACCAGCGAGAGCGCCGGGCCATCGCCGCCAGGATCAGCACGCTCAGGCCCAGATAGGTCGGGTGCCGCCGCAGCAAGGCGTCACCGACATCCACCCGGCCGGGCGTGACGAAGGAGGCCAGGTCCGAGCCCTTCCACGGGTTCAGCCGCCACATGGGCTCCACCTGCTCGTGGTACGCGCCGGAGCGGTGCCCTTCGCCGTCGATTCGTTCGCCTTGAAGGGCCAGGGCCGGCAGGGTCAGGACCAGCGCCAGTGCTCCCGCGGTGACGACGGACGTCCAGGAGGCGCGGTCCGTCGCGATGCGCCAGGCGCCCAACACCAGCGCCGCCAGCGCTCCTCCCAAGGCCAGGTACAGCCCGCACCAGCTCGTCAGGCCCAGGAGCAGGCCCGCCACCCAGGCCGGTCCGCTGACCAGAAAGGCCAGCGCGATGGCCACCAGCCCGATGGCCCAGTCCTCGGTCAGGCCGCTGCCGAAGGAGCCCAGCACGATGGGGCCCAGCGCCAGCACGACGCCACCGACCAGGGGCTCGCCGCCGCAGCGCCGCGCCAGGAAAGCCCCGCCCGCGAAGGCCCCGGCGATGCCCAGGATGGCCATCAGGTTCCAGGCCAGCGTGTGCCCCAGCAGTTGACCCAGGAGGCCGCCGAGAGCGGTCGGAAGGGGGTCGATGACCGGCCACGGGTCGGCGCCCTGGGCCAGATCTGTGCCCGCGGGCCATCCTGGCAGGGCCTCGCCGTGCCACCACCACACCCACGTGTGACCGTAGACTTCGCTGCCTTCGGCGCCGAGCAGCGCGGGCCCGCTCAGCAGGCCGATGCACGCCGCCAGGACACACAAAGCACCAGCGACCGCAAGCTCACGCACGTTGCGAACCATACCCGGTTACCGAGACAAGCCTTTTTGCGGGGAGACCGATGAACGCACCGACCTGGGACCTGGAGACGCTCTTCGCCGGAGGAATCAACGGCGACTCCTACACCGGCGCTTTGACCGAGGTCGAGGCCGACGCCCGGGCTCTGGTGGGGCGCGCGGACGCTCTGGACGTGCCCCCAGGCGGAGATTGGGCTGAGGTCCTCCTGGACCTGGAGACCATCGCTGTCCGGGCCCACCAGCTGTCGACCTTCACGCACTGCTGCACCTGCCAGGACGCTCGGGACAAGGACGCGACCTTCGCCAGCGGTCGGATCGAGGCCGTCTACGGCAAGCTGAGCCGGGCCTGGGTCCCTATCGAAGCCCACCTCGTGTCCTGCGACGATGAGGCCTTCGCCGCCTTGGTGGCCCTGCCCGCCCTGTCCGAGATGACGCCTCGTCTGGAGCTCATGCGAGAGAAGGCGCCGCTGCTCCTTCCCCGATCCGAGCAAGCGCTGGCCACCGAGTTGGCCCAGGACGGCATCCACGCTTGGGGGCGCCTGTACGACCAGATCAACGGCTCGCTGCAGGTCACGCTGCCCGACGGACGGATCATCGGCGGGGCGCAGGCGCAGAACATGCTGGGCAGCGCCGATCGCGCCGATCGCAGCGCCGGCCTGGACAGCCTGGACGCTGCCTGGAATGGGGTGGACGAGGACTGCGCCCGCATCCTGACCCACATCGTCGGCACCCGGCAGACCCTCAACGATCGGCGGGGCGTGGACGAGTTGGCCGACACCTGCTTCCGTCAGCGCCTGTCCCGCGACACGCTGATGGCCCTGATCGAGGCCAGCCGCCAGGCCCAGCCTCTGCTGCTGCGGTACCTGAAGGCGCGCGCGAAGGCCCTGAACATCGACCAGTGCGGCTGGCAGGACCTGGGCGCCAGCCTGGGCGGTGGCGGTAAGTGGGGCTGGGAGCCCAGCGTTGACTTCATCCTGGAGCACTTCGGCACCTGGAGCCCTGATCTGCGGGACTTCGCCGATCAGGCCTTCCGCGGTCGCTGGATCGAGGCCGAGGACCGGAACCACAAGCGCCCCGGCGGCTGGTGCGCGCGGGCTCCGATGACCGGCGAGAGCCGCATCTTCATGACCCACGGCGGGACCTTCCGCAGCACGGTGACCCTGGCCCACGAGCTGGGCCACGCCTACCACAACCACGTCACCCGGGACCTGAACCCCAGCCGGCGGTCCATCCCCAGCACGCTGGCCGAGACCGCCTCGGTCTTCGCCGAGTCCATCGTCCGCGACGCCGCTCTGGAGGCTGCTCCGGAGGACCAGAAACTGCCGATGCTGGATGCGCGGCTGTCCGCGGGCGCCAGCTTCCTGATGAACCTGCCGGCCCGCTTCGACTTCGAGCGAGAGCTGTACACGCTTCGTCGCAAAGGCGACCTGGTGGCCGACGAACTCTCCGAGACCATGGTGGGCATCCAGAAGCGCTGGTACGGCGACGCTCTGGACAGCTGGTATCCACGATTCTGGGCTTCAAAGCTTCACTTCTACATTAGCCACTTCTCCTTCTACAACTACCCGTACACCTTCGGGTACCTCTTCGCGAACCTGGTCTACAACCGCCTGAAGGAGTCCGGGGACACCGCCGCCTACGTCGACATCCTGCGCCGCACCGGCTGGCAGCAGAGCGAAGACCTGGCGATGGAGACCCTGGGCCTGGACCTGACGAAGCCGGAGACCTGGTGGGGCGCCATTGCACCGCTGGAGGCCGACCTGAAGGCCTATGAGGCGCGTCTCTGAGGCCTGGGCGTTTAGGCTAGGCGGCCATGTCGGCCCATCCCCTCCTGCGGCTGGCGCCGTTGTTTCGCCAGAGCCTCGGTCTCCTGACGGTAGGGGTCGCGGGGCTGATCGTTGGGGCGGCCCTGAACCTGGTGGGCCCGTGGCTCATCGCCCAGGCCATCGACGTTGACCTGGCCACCGGAGATCGGGACGGGCTGATCGAGAAGGCCGGGCTCTTCGCGCTCATCCTGCTGACGAACCTCACGGTGGTCTACGGCAGCCGCCTCGCCCTGGAGGTCAGCGCGCAGCGGGCCATGCTGTCGCTCAAGCGTCAGCTCTTCGACCACCTCGTGGACCACGACCTGGCCTTCCACGATCGCCAGTCCAGCGGGCGCCTCATCACCCGGGTCCAGGGAGACACGGAGGCCCTGCGGGTCCTGTTCACGCTGGTCATCCTGGCCTTCCCGGCGGACTTGCTCCTCTTCCTGGGGATGTTCGGGGTGCTGTGGTGGACGCACCCCACCATCGCCGCCATCTGCTTTGGCGTGATGCCGCCCTATGTCCTCCTCTTCCTGCTGTTTCGCCGGATCAGCCCGCGGCGCTTCCTGGCGCTACGCACCGTCCGCGCGCAGCTGACGGGCACCTTGACCGAGTACCTGAGGGCGATGGTGATGCTGCGCCAGTTCGGCCGGCACCACTGGGCCAACGCCCGCGCGAAGGAGCTGGATCAGGAGGTCCTGCACCTGGACATCGCCGCCAACCTGCAGCCGGTCTGGTACTTCAACAGCGTGGTCGCCGTCCGCACCCTGGGCATCGTGGCGCTGCTGTGGGTGGGCGCAGGCCTGGTATCGGACGGGGTTCTGACGGTGGGCGTGTTGGTGATGGGGCTGGGCTACCTGCGCCAGATGTTCCACCCGCTGATGCGCCTCTCGCATCAGCTGACCACCATCGAGCGGGCTCGGGCGGCGGGGACGCGCATCGCAGAGATCTTGGACGCCCCCCGCAGCATCACAGACGGTCCCAAGGCCTGGCCCGGGCTTCGGGATGGGCTGCGTCTGGAGGAGGTGGGCTTCCACTACACCGAGGGCACGCCGGTCTTGCGAGGCGTGGACCTACACGTGCCCGCGGGCCAGCACATCGGCATCGTGGGCGCGACGGGCTCTGGCAAGAGCACGGTGCTGAACCTGCTGCTGCGCTTTCGGGACCCGACCTCGGGGCGGGTCACGCTGGACGGGGTCGACCTGCGAGAGCTCAAGATCTCGGCCCTGAGACAGAAGATCGGGCTGGTGTTGCAGGACGTCCACCTCTTCGCCGGCACGGTGCTGGAGAACCTGGGCGGCGACGCGGACAAGAGCGCTCGAGCCCTGGCGGTCGTGGGCGTAGAGATCGGCCTGGACCAGACGTTGAGCGATGGCGGCTCCAACCTCAGCCGAGGTGAGCGCCAGCTGTTGACCTTTGCTCGGGCCTTGGTGAACGACCCGGAGGTGTTGGTCCTGGACGAGGCGACCAGTGCCATTGATCCGGCCACCGAAGCCCGCGTCCAGGCGGCGTTGGAGCGGGTGATGGCGGGCCGCACCGTCGTCACGGTGGCGCATCGCCTGGTCACGGTCCGTGACTGCGACCGAATCGTCGTGCTGGGGGACGGTCGGGTGCTGGAGCAGGGACGCCACGACGAACTGATGCACGTCGATGGGGCCTACGCAGCGCTGCATCGGCTGCAGACGGTGCGGGAGGTGGTGTGACCGTCCTGCGGTGGTTCCGCTATGTCTGGGCGCCCCACCGGGGCTTCGCCCTGGGGCTGCTGCTGCTCAGCGTCGGCAGCGCGGTGCTCATCGCCGGCTTCCCTTGGCTGTGGCAGTACGTGGTGGACGAGGTCCGCGGCACCGCTGACCCGGTGCGGCTGCGGGAGTTGGCGACCTGGATGGCGCTCGTCGGGCTGGCCCAGCCGCTGCTGTACGTGGTGCTGCAGGGTGGTCGCTCCATGGCGAACTGCCGCATCACGGTGCGGGCTCGGCGTCGGGTCTTCGGGCACCTGACGCGCCAGGACGCGGCCTTCTACGGCCGCTGGCGAAGCGGAGACGTGGTCACCCGGCTGACGGATGACGCCGGCGACAAGACCGCGTGGTTCCTCTGTTCGGGGGTGTTCCGTACCTTCGAGGCCAGCTGCATCGTGGTCGTCAGCCTGATCGCGATGTGCAGCATCGACGTGGGCCTGACGGCGATGGTGGTGGTGCCCCTGCCTCTGCTCATCGTGGCCCAGGCCACGGTGCAGGGCACCCTGGGCCGTCGCTATGCTGCGGTTCAGAAGGCCATCAGCGGCATCAACGACGAGCTGACCAGTACCTTCTCGGCCATCCGCATCGTGCAGGCTTGCCGACTTCAGGGCTCCGCTCGCGAGCGCTTCGTCGATCAAGCGCAGCAGCAGAAGACTGCCGAGATCCGGACGGCCGTCTGGCAGCAGATCGTGCACCAGCTCTACGGCTACGGTTGGCAAACCGCGCTGGTGGTGTGGCTCTTCGCCGGCGGCCTGCGGGTTCTGGACGGCACCCTCACTCTGGGGCAGCTGGTCACCTTTGAGGGCCTGGTCATGACCTTGGTCTGGCCCATGTTCGACGCCGGCATGTTCGTCTCGAAGTACGCGCAGGCCAAGGTGGCCCTGGGGCGGCTGGACCAGCTGCTGGCCGATGAAGCGGCTCAGGAGCGTGGAACGGAGGAGGCTTGCGGCGGGCTGGAATACGGCCGGTTGCAGGTCCAGCCAGGTCAGCTGGTCGCCCTGGTGGGCGAGGTCGCTTCAGGCAAGTCCACCTGGATGAGGGCCCTGAGCGGAGAGGTCGCGGCGGAGGTCTTCGTCGGGGACGTCGCGCTGAAGGACATCGGGCCGCAGCACGTGGGCTTTGTTCCGCAGGATCCGGTGCTGTTGAGCGCCTCCCTGCGCGAGAACATCCTGCTGGGTCGATCGGATGAAGGCCTGGAGCGCGCGCTGCGGGTCAGCCGCCTGGAGGTGGACCTGCCGTCCTTGCCGGATGGTCTGGACACGGCCGTGGGCGAGCGTGGGGTCACCCTCAGTGGAGGCCAACAGCAACGGGTCGCGCTGGCCCGCGCCCTGCTGCAGCAGCCCGCCGTGCTGCTGCTGGATGATGCGACTGCTGCCCTGGACGCCGACACCGAGACCGCCTTCTGGGAACATCTGGAGGGCGTGTTGCCCAACACGGCCACCGTCGTCGTGACCCACCGCGTGGCAACACTGCAGCGCGCCGATCAGGTCTTGGTCCTGGAGCGCGGGGAACTGGTTCAGGTGGGCACCCACGAACAACTGATCGGCGTTGATGGGTCCTATCGGCGCCTCTACGCTGGCTGAGCCTCGACGAACTGGTAGATTCCCAAGTCGTGGAACGAAAGAAGCTGCTGATCAGCGTTGGCGTGGGTGGATGTGCCCTCGCGCTCGTCGCCGTACTCACCCTGACCGTGCTGGGCACCTTGGGTGTCGGCGGAGGCCTGGCAGCCTTTGTCTGGTGGGATCAGCAACCCAAGGTCTTCGGCGAGGACTACCCGCACGCCGTGAAGGTGAGCGAGGTGCGGTCGGTGCACCACGCCCGTCAGATGCAGGAGCGGTTGACCGAGATGCAGGTCGAGACCGACATCCTGACCCTGCGGGACGAAGACGGGGCGGGTCGCTGGTACACGGTGATTACCGGCGTCTCTGACGAGATGGCCGAGGTGGTCACGGCCCAGATGGAGTTGGAGTCTCAGCATGAGCTGGTCGGCCTGGACCTGCTGTACTTCTCGGAGATCCAGCACCGCATCATTCCCCTCTCCCAGGACGAATTGGAGGAACAGAACGTCATCGCCAACGCGCCTCGGGTGGGCGAGCCGGTGGTCGATGTCGTCGAGCGCTATCCGTACAGCAACGCGCTGAACGTCGAGCGGCTGACGGTCTACTTCAGCCCTGAAGATCCCGAGTTGACCTGGCGGCACTCGGTCATGCACAAGACGGTCAGCACCGACTTGCCACGCGGCACCAATCGCGTGCAGGTGCTTCGCCACACCGAGGCGTGGAGCGAGGCCATCCTGACCGACAACCTGTACGGAGACCGCGTCACCCTGAACGTGCTGAAGATGAAGCCCGACCACGACATCGAGGGCAAGGTCGTCGACTACTACAGCCAGGCCATCCTGGACACAGGCCGCTACCGCACCGAGACCTGGGAGTCCTTCAGCGTCCAGGCGGATGAGCGGCTGGACGGCAACAAGGTCATCATCGAGACCAAGGCCGGACACTTCCGGACCTACATCATCTTGGCCAATCCCAGCCAGCAGTGGGTCTACTTCAGCCAGACCACGGACAAGACCGACGATGAGCTGAAGGACGTGCTGGCGGGCATCGGTCTGTCCAACGGCATGTTCGAGTACAGCGAGTTCTTCAACACCTTCCACACTCTGCCGGACATCCTGCAGGATGGGGACTCCTTCCTGGGCTTCAACATGGACCGCATTCGGCCCGCCTACGCCCAGGAGAAGGGCTACGCGCAGTGGGCCAAGCAGTGCGTTGGGCACTGGAGCGCCAGCGGTTTCTTCTACAACGAGGACAAGGGCCCCTGGAGCTACGGCATCTTCGATCTGCTGAACGATGACTCCAGCGACGACACCTACACGCTGTACGGTGAGCTGACGACGGGCCCCGAGGCCCAGGAGGTCTACGGATCCGACGGCTGGCTGGTGCGTGAGCAGCGGTGGAGCGACCGCACCTACCGAAGCTACAGCTGGCCCAACGAGGTGAACTTCCGCCAGGGCCGGTACGTCTGCATGGTCAACAACGCCTTCCAGCTCGGACGGCTGGAGACCGAGGGCCTGATCGCCCGAGCCAACAGCCTGCAGTTGCAGTCTGCCGGCGGCTACGCCGCGCGTTGATCTAGAGGCTCATCAAGACGCCGGCGAGCACGACCACGCCGACGATCACGACGTACAGCAGCAAGAACAGGATGATGAGGATGCCGATGCCACGCCAGAAGGTGCGCTGGGCCAGCAGCGCCTTCTCTACGCTCGCGGTGTCCTGGTAGACGACGGCGTCGCCGATGGTCCTGAAGTAGCGGAACAGCCACCACGCAGGCAGCGCGTAGAAGAAGGAGAAGAGGCCGTAGAACAGGGCCATGCCCAGCACCATGGTGGCCTCGCCGGGTTCACCGGCGGCCACTCCGGCGACGCCGCCCAAGGCCATGAAGCCGCCGCCGCAGACCATCGTCACGGCGCCCAGCACCATCAGGATGGCGATGAACAGCACCCAGCCTCGGGTGCCACGGAGGGCATCGATGATGCCCTCGCTGATCTCGACGTCGGACTGTGGTGCCGCGTAGGGGTCGGTCATGCCGCGTGTACGGACTTAGATGCCTTCGTAGTTCGTGGCCTTGGCCTTGAACTCGCTGACGGCGACCTCGGGCTTGCTGCCGGGGTGCACTTCCAGGATCTCGACGACGATGTCGCCCCAGGCGCTTCCGGTGTAGCCGTAGGGGCCGGGGATCTCGACGGTGTGCCAGCCGCCGGATTCGGGCACGTCCGCGACGTTCTCGACGTCGTTGGCGGTGACCTTGATCTTCTTGACCTTGGCGTAGCCCGCCGGGCCGTGCTGGAACTGGAAGCTGGAGAGACCGAAGCCGTCGGCGGTGAAGGTGAAGCCAGCGCCCTCGGCGGGGCTGGTCCAGAAGGTCCGCGTGCTGTCGTCGACGGTGTCCATGATCATGTGGGACGTGTCCGCGCCGCTGTCGGCCGTGAAGCTGGCCGCGGCGTCGAATTCCTTCATGACGACCAGGATCTCGCTGATGGCGACGCTGGGGTAGTCCTCGCCCTCGTAGATGTCGACGATCCAGATCTTGGCCTTGCCACCGAACATCTCGTTGCCGACCTCGAGGTCGTCGATGTCCAGCTCGATCATCTCGTTCTTGTCCGGCACGTCGGTGCTGGCGCTGCCCTGGGTCTCCATGCTGGTGGAGTCCGCGCAGCACAGCACGTCGACCTTCAGCGCCTTGGGGCGGGCGTAGTCGGTGAAGGTCTCGTCCGTCTTGCCCCAGCCGGGGTGGATGCGGATCTTATCGATGGTGCCCTTGGGCACGTCGATCATGATCCATTCCCCGCGGTTGGCGGACTCGCCGGGGACCATCCAGGCGGTCTCCACCTTGCCGTCGATGGCGGCGTTGGCGGCCCACTGGTTGGCTGGCTTGCCCTTCTTGAACACGCTGGCGGAGGCGCCGGCGAAGGCGACGGCGGGGAAGAGCAGGGCGAGAAGAGGGAGCTTGGACTTCATGGATTTCCCTTGGAAACGAGGGCGGCAAGGTAACACGCGACCCCCCGAAAGCCGTCCCTGGTGGGGCTTCACGGGGGACCGGGGGTTGGTCCCCCGCCTTGGAGTTCAACCGGAGACGGTGATGGTCAGCCCGTCCACGTCCTCGTCGCCGACGCGGACGGGGTTCTGGTCGCACTGGCCGAAGGGGTCGCCGGGGGTGGGGCCGTCGTTGTCCGCGTCGATGGCCGCCTCAAGGATCAGCTCGCCGTAGTCGGCGGGAGCCTGGAAGGTGAAGGGGCCAGGGTTGATGTACAGCTTCTTTAGGAAGCTGCGGCCGCCGTGGCCGCCGGCGTCGACGCGGTAGACGTCCAAGGCGACCTGCTGGGGGTCGATGTTCTGGAGGACCAGCTCGCCGGAGAGGGTGACCGGGTCAGCGCCCAGATCTTCGAAGACGCCCTGGGTAGGACCCTGCGCGGGCACGCCGCCCCCCTGCGCTGGGCTGGCGTAGCCGCCGGGCTCCAGAGCGACGTCCAGCTCGAGGGTTTCCTGCTTGGCCACCTCCAGCTCGATCTGCGCGAAGGGGTCGCTGCCGTCGGGGCCGTCGCCCTCCTGATCCTGGAAGAACTGCAGGGTCAGGGGACCGGAGTTCTGGGGGATCGCCAGCTCGTAGGGTCCAGGCTCCAGCTGCGTCTTCGCGACGAACTTCGTGCCGCTGGGGGCGGAGGGGTCGGGGCCTAGGAAGTCGACGGCGACGGTGCCCTCGCCGGGTGAGTTGAGCGTTCCACTCAGCACGGTCCACTCGCCCTCGTGGTCCGGAAACGCCGTCATGCTGGAGGCGCCGGACAGCGTGAAGTCAGCGTAGGCCCCTTCGACCAGCTCCAACTCCAGGGGCTGGTCTTCGTCCGCGATCTCCAGGGTCACCCCGACGAAGAAGTCGTTGGTGGAGGGGCCGTTGCCGTCCAGGTCCTGGAAGGCCTGCACGACCAGGATGCCCAGGTCCATGGGCACCCGTAGGGAGAGCTCGCCCGGGCCCTCCAGCAGGATCTTTCCGCGAGGGATCCAGCCGCCCTCGACGGTGCTGTCCGGGGTCATCAGATCGATGTCGATGGGCTCGTCCAGTGGCGTCTGGACGAGGCCGCTCAGCACGACGCTCTCGTCGGGGGCCAGGTCTTTGAAGGGCTCGGCTGGGGCGTCGCCAGAGCCATGCTCGACCACCAGGGCGCCGGAGGGTTCGCCCGCGGTGAAGCGCTCGTCCAGCGCCTTGGCCTCGCCGGTGGTCTTCTCCAGGCACAGCACGGGCGTGACGACCAGCAAAGCGGCCGCAGCGCCCAACCTTAGCTTCAGCGAGAGCTCAACCACGCCATCGTCCGGGCCAGGCCGTCGCGCAGGTCCACCTGCGCGGTCCAGCCGAAGCTCTCTTGGGCCCGCGAGGTGTCCAGGCACTTGCGGGGTTGACCGTCGGGTTTGGAGGTGTCCCAGCGGACCTCGCCCTCGAAGCCGGTGACGGAGGCCACCGTGGTGACCAGTTCGCGGATGGTGAACTCCTGGCCGTTGCCGATGTTCACGGGCTCGGGCCCTTCGTGCCGATCCCCCATCGCCACGACCGCTTCGGCGCAGTCCTCGACATACAGCAGCTCACGGGTCGCCTCGCCGCTTCCCCACGCCACGATGTGATCGGCGCCCGCGGCCTTGGCGTCGAGGCACTTCTTCAGCAGCGCGGGCACGACGTGGCTCT
>Ga0315331_10002043_pt1 | contig 15277 bp, 25 predicted proteins | sample M160m34915metaG_FD_203456 | JGI IMG/M metagenome (GOLD analysis project Ga0315331, IMG submission 203456) | Ammonia-oxidizing marine archaeal communities from Monterey Bay, California, United States - M1 60m 34915 | ecosystem: Environmental > Aquatic > Marine > Intertidal zone | place: USA...
TATGAAAGAGCATATCCAGTATGACTATCTCTTTGATAATCATTTCAATGAACTTAAAGAAATTGAAATGATGAATCAGAGAATGATGACTGTCACTCAGATGGATCCATTTGTAGGTAAGTATTTCTCTGTAGAACATATCCGTCGTCATGTTCTTAATCAGACAGACACGGACTATAAGGAAATTGATAAGCAGATGAGGAAGGAAATCGAATCTGGTCTTGCAATTGATCCTGCGGATATGAATGCTATGGATCAAATGACTGCAGCAAACCAAGCTCTTGCTCCTGAAATTCAGGATGCACAAGCACAAGATGCTGCAGAAAGAGATTCAGTAGCACAAGATCAATCGATGGAAAGAGAGATCAAGAAGGCAAGAGCAATGCCTAAACCTACCGCAAATACTAAATAACTTATATTGATTCAAATATTATGTCAGATAAAACTGAAAATCAAGTTGCAAACGAAGTAAGTATTGTTGATCAAATCGGCAATAATGATAGATCGTCTGCAATTGATGCAATCAAAGATATGTTATTTGCTAAGGCATCTGATGCTATGGCAGATTACAAGAAGGTTGTAGCGAATACATACTTTGATGAACCTACCGAGACGGAAGCACCCAAAGATGAAACTGATAACGGAACAGATTGAAGACGTTAAACTCCTTACAGAGGAAAGAGACGGAAAGAAAATCCTTTATATTGAAGGTGTTTTTCTTCAATCCGAATTAAAGAATCGCAACGGTCGTATGTACCCATTCAATGTTCTTAACCGAGAGGTTGAGAGATACAATGAAGAGTATGTAAAATCGAAACGTGCCTTAGGTGAACTTGGTCATCCCGATGGTCCTACTATCAATCTTGATAGAGTGTCACATCGTATCACTGAACTCCGCGCCGAAGGCAACAACTTTATGGGCAAGGCACAGATCCTTGACACACCCATGGGTAAAATTGCATCATCACTTTTAGGTGAAGGTGTTCAATTAGGAGTATCATCCAGAGGTATGGGAAGCATTGAAAAGCGTGAAGACTGCTCTGTAGTCAATGACGATTTCATGCTTACAACTGCTGCTGATATAGTAGCAGATCCTTCCGCACCTGATGCATTTGTAAATGGAATCATGGAAGGAAAGGAGTGGGTATGGGACAACGGAATTCTGAAAGAGACTGAAGTTGCTAAATACCAACGTTACATGAACAATGCATCGCGCAGTGTCATGGAAGAGAAGACTCTCAAAGTGTTTGAGCATTTCCTCTCAAATCTTTGAATCTATAAATACTCATAGAAATAATACTATTTACGGAAAATTACGAGGTTTACTCAAATGTCAGATAAGATTAACGAAAAATTTGAGGAGTTCGTTACCAAGAACAAGGTGATTGTAGAGAACGCAGGCGATCCTATGCCTACCGTTACTGCAAACGTTATACCTGGCACTGGTAGTGAACCCACTCAGGTCTCTGACGTCCAGACTGGTTCTGGCGGCAAGGATCCTGCACCTACCGTTTCTCCATCAGTTGCACCTGGACAATCTGCACCAGCAGATTTAGGTGGTAGTTCTACCACTCCAAATGAGCATGATGAAGATGGTGAAGAGAATCCTGGAGCAAAAGCAGCTGCACCTGTATCGCAAGATGGCAGTGTGACCTCAACCGCTGGTAAGCCTGGTAAGGATCCACAACCTAGTGTTGGTGCTGAAGTAGCATATGGCACTGGACTTGGTGGTAATGTAACATATCCAATCAAAGCAGGCTTTGAAATTGATATGTCTAAAGACGTTGCTGCCCTATTAGAAGGTACAGAACTTTCCGAAGAATTTGCAGAGAAAGCAAAGACTATCTTTGAATCTGCTGTTAAAGCAAAACTTCAGGAAGAGTACAACAAGCTTGTAGAACACTTTACTAAAGCACACGCAGAGAAGTTAGAGGAATCTAAGAAACAACTCTCTGAAGAAGTTAATGGTACAGTAGACTACGCCGTCGGTCAATGGATGGAGCAAAACCAAGTTGCTGTTGACCGTGGAATAAGAAATGAGATCACCTCAGACTTCATAGCAGGTTTGAAGGGTCTCTTTGAAGAGCACTACATTTCTATCCCAGACGAGAAAGTCGATGTGGTAGAAGGTATGGCTGAATCTATTCGTGAGATGGAAACACGCCTTGACGAACAGGTCAAGTCTAATGTGAAATTACAAAATCGTCTTAATGAGTCTGCAAAACTCAATATTCTGGCCACTGTGTCAGAAGGACTGGCAGATACTCAAAAAGAAAAACTCGCAGCTCTTGCTGAGGGTCTAGAGTTTGTCTCAGAAGAGTCATTCTCCAAGAAGGTTAAGACCATTAAGGAGTCTTACTTTAAAGAGGCATCTACTGCACCTGCAGAGATTGCTGATGAAACACCAGTAGAAGGAGCATCTGCGGAGGTAACACCAGTAATGGCACAGTACCTTAATGCAATGAACCGCTGGAATTCTTGATAATAAAATAAATCTATTTTTCTCATACGAGCAAATGTTTAACTCAAAAGCTCTAACAGAAAAGTGGTCACCTGTTCTAGGTCACGAAGGTGCTGGCACCATCAAAGACAACTATAGAAAGGCTGTTACTGCTGTACTGTTAGAAAACACAGAAAAGACTCTACGTGAAGAGCGTGGAATAATTAACGAAGCATCCAACACAGTTGGATCTATCGCACCCGCTGGTCTATCAGGCGATAGTCTAGCAAATACCCCCGCTACTGGTGGACTAGCAGGTTTCGACCCTGTTATGATCAGCCTCATCCGTCGTGCTATGCCAAACTTGGTAGCATACGACATCTGTGGCGTTCAACCAATGAGCGGACCTACTGGACTTATCTTCGCGATGAAGTCACACTACCAAGAGAACGGTTCAGCTCTCCGTGGTGGTCCAGAAGCCCTATACAACGAACCCGATTCAAACTTCTCTGCTTCATCTGCAGGTCCAGGTGTTTACAACCAGACTAACGCTTCTGGTGGTTCTGACACTAACCCTCGTGGAGACGGTGGAACTACAGACGCTAACCCAGGTCTTCTTAATGACTCTGGTGCTTACGAGCGTGGTGAAAAGGGTATCGAAAGACAGAGTGCTGAAACTTTAGGTTCAGGTGCTACTCTGTTCAACGAAATGAGCTTCAGCATAGAGAAGACTTCAGTACAAGCACGTACTAGAGCCCTCAAAGCTGAATACACATTAGAACTTGCACAGGACTTGAAAGCAATTCATGGTCTAGATGCTGAGCAAGAACTCGCTAACTTATTGTCTAGTGAGATCCTTGCTGAGATCAACCGTGAAGTTGTTAGAACTGTATACACAGTTGCAAAACCTGGTGCACAAAACAACACTGCTAACGCTGGAATATTCGACTTAGACGTTGACTCCAACGGTAGATGGTCAGTTGAGAAATTCAAGGGACTTATGTTCCAGATAGAAAGAGATGCTAACGCTATCGCGCAGCAAACTCGTAGAGGAAAGGGTAACTTTATCCTTACATCTGCTGATGTTGCTTCTGCACTCGCTATGTCTGGTGTTCTTGACTACTCTTCAGGTCTAACTGGAGCTGGTGGACCTTCCATCGGTGAAGTAGATGACACTGGAAACCTACTTGTAGGTACAATGAACGGAAGAATCAAGGTCTACGTTGATCCTTATTCTGCTAACGTTTCAAACAGCCACTTCTATGTTGCTGGATATAAGGGTTCATCTCCTTATGACGCTGGACTGTTCTACTGCCCATACGTTCCCCTACAGATGCTCAGATCTATTGATCCTAGCACCTTCCAACCTAAGATTGGATTTAAGACTCGCTACGGCATGGTCGCAAACCCATTCGTTGTTGATGGTTCTGGTAACCCTGATCAAGAGACACTTACCGCATCACGTAACCAATACTACAGACGTGTTCTTGTTAAGAACCTTATGTAACCCAAGTTACGATATTCACACAGGCACCCCACAGGGTGCCTTTTTTATGCTTAAATAAATGTACCTAATGGTACTGCATATGAACGGTAGACTAGATAAGGTTGCTATGACTAGCAAACTTATGCAACTCAAAAGAGAATTACATTACAAGTGTGAAATAGGTGAGATGGGTGAATGGGAATGCGAGGGAGCTAATAAATATTTAAATAAATCTCTTGATGTATTAGATGAATACTGTCAATGAAAATTATACACTTATACTATTACTATGCTTAACACCACTCTTAGTGGTGTTTATTATTATGAAGCTTGCTATGTGGTTAACTGAAACGAATTCGTTTCGCAATGAAACTGAAAAACTTAAAAGGATGCAACATGGTCCTTATGAAGTTTGGGATGATGAGGAGGATGACAAATGGGAATAAAACATAGTTATAATAATCCATCAACACCTCGTGCTGACTTATCTAAGGTAGAAGCGGGTAGTGATGATGATGGGTTTGGATTTGCTGGTGCTAAAACTATCATTGATAAAGATGGATGGAGACAAAGAGCACCAGTAAGTGATAGAGAATGCATCCGTATATGTTTACACAACAGTATAAATTTATGTAGTGTTGAAAAAGAACAGGTGAAAAGACTTTACATTAAATATGGAGGTAAAGAAATCATATGATTGAGAAAGGTGATAAGATAGTTAGGATGGTACTACTGAGTCCACATGAAGCAGACCACTTATATAAAAAACCAAACGGTACGTTTTACTGGCAACACCACAGAAAGGATGGTGACACCTATTCTATACCTGAGATACAGATGGAGATGTTCCCACCTCCACCACCCAAGAAGATAGTGATAAACAAAGATGCAGCACATCATAATATACTAGAAAAATATTATGGTAAAGACTGGGAACTTAAACCCGTAGAAGGACTAGGAGATCATTATGACTAAAATAGATACACAAGGAATGAGTGGTCCTACTACTAAGGGTAGTAAGGACAATGTATTTCCTAAAGATGCGGAAGGTAATCCAATCTATCCACCATTTAATGTTAAACCATTACCATTGATTGAACCTAAATTAAGACAAGAATTAAAAGACCTTATCAACGAGGTGTTAAATGAGCGACAAGCATCCTAACGGTTACACAAGACAAATGCTTAAGGATATACTTGGCACATCATGGCCAACTATGCCTGAAGACCATGAGACAGGTAATCAGATGAGAAGAAGAAAGGGACAAGAGATGAGAGCAGGGTTAAGACCCTATCCTAAGTATCCATCAAAGAAAACAGGACCAAACTTTGATGAGAATGGTAAGTATATCTATCCACCAGGATCAGGGTTTAATTGGATGGAAACAATAGATCCTGATTCACCATGGAATTGCACAGGTGGTAAGGTATCATGACATTTATTGTCCCAGAGTATACTTGTAAACATCCTATATTTCCTCATCACAATACTGTTGATCTAATGTATGATGCTCTAAATAATGGATGCGAGCAAAAGGACTGGTATGCTTACCTTGATTTTATAACTAATAACCAATACGATTTTGGAGGAGGATGATGAACACACCAAACTGGCAGCATCACTCTAAGAAGGATGCCAAACGAAAACTTAAACCTCAAGCACTACGTGCTGCAAGAGAAAGACGCAGACATTTAATAAAGCGTTTATTGAACCCCACCAAGCGTGGGGTTTCGTCGTATTGTGGGTTAATAAATAGTAAGTAGCTTATAAATTGACATGTCCGCTAAGTGGTATAAGGAACAACCTTCTAATAGAAATTTCTTAAATCCAATTGGTTTCCTTCTTAAACTGGAAAAGTTTGAGGGAGTGGACTTCTTTTGTCAAACAGCAAATGTACCTGACATTACAATGCCTACTACGGAAGTAGCAAGTCCATTTAGGAACTTGCCTATCTATCCTGGTGGTGGAGTAACGTTTGGTGATTTTTCTGTACGTTTTATTGTTGATGAAGATTTAAAAAATTACTACAGCATTCACTCTTGGATGCGTGACGTTGGTAATGCAGACCAGATGCAGAGAGAAGTATTAGAATCTGACATCTATACACAAGGTCAACTTCTTATAGTTACATCACAATACAATCCAGCATTCGTTGTTGATTTTAAAAACCTATTTCCTGTTGGGTTATCTAATTTGCAATTTGATGCTACAATGACAGATACAGAATACATTACTGCAGAGGTTGCCTTTAAGCACCAAGAATTTTACATTCGTGATAAAAATATGAAATCATTATGAATTTTGATACCCTTTATAATAAATTTGAAAATTTAAGAGAGCAATGGGCGGATGATTCTGCAGTTGACTTTCAATTTAAAAACAAACAATACAGTGCAGATCTGGGACAACTCGCTTTAGACATCCCTTTCCAGCACAATAAATACTTAAACCATTACACTGACATTCAACAGATTAAAACCTCTCTGGAGTTTCAGATCCGTAAAGTGGTTAGAGAGAAGCGTGAGTATTACTCTGGCGAGGCAGACGCTAAGACATACGCCGCTAAACCATTCGGAACCTCAATTAAGACTCAAGATAAATTAAAAGTTTATGTAGAGTCTGATGATGATGTTATCAACCTAGAAGCAAAAATTAAATACCTAGATCAAATGCTTTATTGGTTGGATCAAGTCATGAGACAAATTTCCAACAGAGGGTTTCAGATCAAGAGTGCTATTGAGTGGGAGAAATTCGTAAATGGACAATGACAACCACCATTAATATTAAAAAGAAAAACGAAGTCTACATTACTATACAATCTGCTCAAGAACATGTACATCATGAACTGTCAGATTACTTTTCGTTTGAAGTCCCTGAAGCAAAATACTTAAAGAAGAATCCTAGATACAAATATTGGGATGGAACTATTCGTCTGTACTCACCAGGTACAGGCGAACTTTATCATGGTCTAATGAAACACTTAGAATTGTGGGCCAACGAAAGGCAATATAATATTGAGTACGAAAAGAATGATTGGTATGGGGATATTACAGATGATAATAGGTTTGTCTCTCCTGCAGGTGTTAAACACTTCATGGATAAGATTACTAAAGATGGTATCACTCCACGTACATATCAATATAATGCAGTTTATGAAGCGATAAAGAATAACCGTAAGTTACTTCTTTCTCCTACGGGGTCTGGGAAATCTCTTATGATCTACTCCATAGTCAGATACTATGCTGCCACCGCAAAGAAGATACTTATAGTCGTCCCAACTACTTCCCTTGTTGAGCAAATGGTTAGCGATTTCGCTGACTACGGGTGGGATGCTGATTCTTTTATTCATAAGATCTACGGTGGTAAGGATAAGATTACTGATAAAAATATTATTATATCAACTTGGCAATCGATTTACAAATTCCCCAAGAGATACTTTGATGACATAGATTGTGTCATTGGTGATGAAGCACATCTATTCAAGAGTAAATCACTTACTGGCATCATGACTAAGTTGCATAATGCTAAGTATAGATTTGGTTTTACTGGTACCCTAGACGGTAGCAAAACTCATAAATGGGTATTAGAAGGATTATTTGGTGATTGTGAGCAAGTGACAAAAACTGATTCATTGATTAAAGAAGGTTACTTATCTAAGTTTAGGATAAAAGTTCTACTTTGTAAACATGCTCCTCAGCATTTTGACACATATCATGATGAGATGGAGTATCTTGTATCACATAAAGGAAGAAATAACCTTATCAAAAATCTTGTTCAAGATATTAAAGGCAATACCCTAGTTCTATTTAACTATGTAGAGAAGCACGGAGAGCCACTTTATGAACTAATAAATAGCATCATAGACCCTGAACGAAAACTATTTTTTGTTCATGGTTCAACTGATGTAGAAGACCGTGAAGAAGTTCGCAAAATTACAGAGACAGAATCTAATGCTATCATCGTTGCCAGTTACGGCACCTTCTCAACTGGAATTAACATTAAACGTCTTCACAACATCGTATTTGCATCTCCATCTAAATCAAGAATCAGGAACCTTCAATCGATTGGAAGGGTTCTAAGAAAAGGAGAAGGCAAAGACATCGCAACCTTATGTGATATAGCTGATGACATTGGTGGTCAGAACTATACACTCAGACATTTGAATGAAAGAGTAACCATTTATAATGAAGAGAATTTTAAGTATGAGGTTATTAGAGTAAACCTTAGGGCAAACTAATATGGAAGAAGAATTCTATGCAAATTTAAAATTAGTATCGGGTGAAGAGATCATCTCTAAAATATCTTATCTTACTGAAGAGGATAGGATATTGTTGGATCGACCTCTCTCTGTAGAGAATGCTAGAAAAAGACAGGGTGCATTAGAAGTATCAGGATTTCATTTGAAAGAATGGATGAATGCTACAATGGAAGATGAATTTATTATACCTAAAGACAAAGTTATTACCATTACTGAGATTGAAGGAGAGATAGTTGACTTCTATCAAAAGACCCTTAATAGAATAGATAGTGGTAAATCTCTAGCAGGTAGAGGAAAAAAACTGCCCCGTGCTTCGGGGTACGTAGGTTCTGTAAAAGAAATGAAAAAATCTCTAGAGGGTATCTTTAAGAGAAGTTAAAGCTACAACCCTCCTGAACCCTTGACAGAGTTATCCTACTCAGGTTTTGAGGATTTGTCAACCCCTTTTACAAAACCCTTTACAAAACCCTGACTAAGTGGTATACTTGGTACATGATTATATCAGCAACCTAGTGGCATACACCGTAATGGCAAAAAGAAAACAAACCGAATACTACGTCAACAATAAAGAATTTCTTGCTGCCATAGTTGAGTATCGTAACAAAGTGCATGATGCAAAGGAATTGGATCAACCAAGACCTCGTGTCACGAATTACTTAGGGGAATGCTTTCTCAAGATTGCTACACATTTATCATACAAACCAAATTTTGTCAACTACATGTTCCGCGAGGACATGATCTGTGATGGTATTGAAAACTGCTTGCAGTACATTGACAATTTCGACCCAGAAAAATCTAAGAACCCTTTTGCTTACTTCACTCAGATTATATACTATGCGTTCTTGCGTAGGATTCAGAAGGAGAAAAAGCAACTAGAGATCAAAGGAAAGATTTTAGAAAGATCTGGATATGATGAGGTAATGCACACCGATTCTTACACTGGGGATATGCAAGGAATGAATGCTTCTTATTCTGATATGGGTAGCATCAAAGAAAACATAGAAACTAGAATGAACAGATGAGTGGCGATTATGAATCCTATGTATGGTATGAAACCTCCTATGGAAGATTTCGTATCGAGAAGAAATGCTTTAGAACGTGGACTAGCTACTGTGAGAAAGGTCAGGAGATCCTCACAACAGATTCACGGAAAGCTGTCATTCATCTCTCAGGATTCCACTTGGAAGGTGTCGCAACCAACTGGTCAAATGCTAGAATTACTAATCCGAACTTACAATAACCATGAAAATTAAAACACAGTTTTCAACTGAAAAAAGCGATAACGCTAAACCAACAGAGAATCTTGAACAACTCTTAACAAGATTCACTAAGAGAATTGCACAGATTAAAGGACAAGAACAAACAGATAAGACAGCGGAACAACTTCATTATCTTCGTGGTTGCAAAGAGACTATTGAATATCTTATGACTGGTCAGTTACCTAATGATGGAAATCATGATGGTATGAAACATCATAGACCAGTAAAGCATAACGATTTAGATTCACTAGATTAAAATGATCTTTCTATCAAAACCATCAGTGTATACATTACCAGGTACATGGGAAAAGCAAGATGCTATAGTTCACCATTTAAACCTGACTCCTGATCAAGGATTTATTTTATTCTTTGGTCTAGTTGTTGTAGGTCTAGTCATCTATGGACTTTATCTTACACTAGGAGCAGGTAAGAAAGACTTAAGAGATCCTATTGACGAACATGCTAAGATGCATGAGTTAGGAATTGCCCACGGTCATGGTGGAGATAAAGAAGCATATGAAATTTCTGGCAAATTAGATAAATGATTGATGATGATATCAAGATCTCTATCAACCTTAACAAGTTGGTAGAGGCAAGAGCAAAACTCCAAAGTCAATATGGAGATTACTCTAGAGAGATATGCAAGGGTGAATACCTTGATGGGAATGATCTTGATCGTATCGCAACTGGATTGAGGGATACCTTAACTTGGGATGCTCTTTATACTATGGTTGATGATGCTGTACTGGATTACTTGGGTTTAAAGGAAACTCATTATGGTGAGATTCAACCTGAACCTGGTCGTGAAGCATATCTAAATCAGATTGAAAAGAATAAGAAAGACTTTAAGATGGTTGATTTAGTATCACCAGCATGGACAATCCAAGTACCTATGAGGAAATAATGAGACTAACACAAGAAGTCATTCAGAAAATCCAACTAGCAATGACTCACACCAAAATGAACGGTGAGACTAACTGGAAGGATGGTGACGAGATAGATGTCTGCCTTGGTGGACACTTTGCTGGTGATAAGTTCATTAGTATAATCAACAGAACACGTAGTAACACAACTAAAAGATAATGTGGTATGTCATAGGATGGACTATAGTTACACTATGGTTACTATCAAAAATGGGTGTATTTAAAAAATGAAGATTGCATTGATTACCGATCAACATCTTGATGGGAGAAAAGGCAACATCAATTTCTGGAACTTTTGGCAGAAATTTTATGATGATGTCTTTTTTCCTACTCTAGAGAAAGAAGGCATTGATACTATAATTGATTTGGGTGATACGTTTGACAATAGAAAGTCTATGGACTTCAATACATTTGATCGTATTACTGAAAATTATTTTGAAAAGTTAAGACCATATAAGGTGCATATGCTTATCGGCAATCATTGCATCTATTATAAGAATACCAATAAAATTAATTCACCTGAGTTACTTCTTAATCAATATGATAATATTAAGATCTATAAAGAGTCTGAAGATATTGAACTTGGTGGTAAAAATTTCCTAATGCTTCCTTGGATTAATAGGGAGAACTATGATGATGTTTTAAAAACACTTAGTAGTAGTGAGTCTGATATTTGTTGTGCTCACTTAGAACTTGCTGGTTTTGAAATGACTCCTGGTCTTGTTATGGATCATGGTATGGATCCAAAACTATTCCATCGTTTTAAACGTGTCTGGTCTGGACATTATCATCACAAATCAAAACGAGGTAATATTCAATACCTAGGTAACCCATATCAGATGTTTTGGAATGACTACAAGGATACTCGTGGGTTTCATATCTATGATACTGAAACTGATAGACTTAGATTTATCAAAAATCCATACGAAATGTTTGATAAGATCTCCTACGACGACAGCAACTTCGACTACAACAAATACGATGTGTCTTGTCATAAAGACAAGTACATCAAGATCATCGTTAACGAAAAGCGTGACTACCAAATGTTTGAAACATTGGTTGATCGTCTTTACAATGTAGGTGTTCATGATGTAAAAATTGCTGAGACTCTAGTTGAAGTAGATGGTGTAGATGAAGCAGATCTAGAAACCAAAGATACCATGACACTTCTTAATGAATATATTGATGATGTGGAGATGGTTGTAGATAAAACTGATCTCAAGAAACTCATGAGATCTCTATATATTGAAAGCTGCAACGTATCTTAAATGTTTATAGTAACACTAGAGGATCAACCTGATGGTGTATATTCTGTTTTTGATGCAGCAGAAGATAGGGTCATTCCTATCTTTACTGATGTAGATGACGCTGAAAGGTATCTTATGATGCTACAGGATGATGACGATTATCCACCCATGCAGCTTGTAAAAATGGAAGATCATGCTATAATAGACGCATGTCATACTAGAGGACAGAAGTTCTCTATCATAACCCCTGACGATTTTATTATTCCACCCGACGACCAAGAATGATTATTTTTAAAAAGATCCGTTGGAAGAATTTTCTCTCGACGGGCAATGTGTTTAGTGAAGTTGATCTATTAGGTGCCAAGACTAATTTAATAATTGGAAGTAACGGAGCAGGTAAGAGCACCATATTAGATGCTCTTACTTTTTCTTTGTTCGGAAAACCCTTCCGTAAAATTAGTAAGAGTATGTTGGTTAATAGCATCAATGAGAAAGGTGCTATGACTGAAGTAGAATTTTCTATTGGTAAAGTTGAATATAAAGTAATTCGTGGTATCAAACCTAACAAGTTTGAGATCTTTTGTAATGGGCAACTGTGGAATCAAGAAAGCACAGTTATGGATCAGCAGAAAAATCTTGAGCAGAATGTACTCAAGATGAATTACAAGTCATTCACACAGATTGTAGTGTTAGGATCAAGTACCTTTGTTCCTTTTATGCGGTTGCCTATACCACAGAGACGTGAGATCATTGAAGATATCCTTGACATTCAGGTATTCTCTACAATGAATCTTATTCTTAAAGATAGGGTGAGAGAAAATAACGATGAAGTTAAGGAAATAGATTATCAGATTCATCTTATAGAAGAGAAGATTGAGATACAGAAGAAGTATATGTTTGAATTGGAGAAGAAAAATAAAGAGGAGATTGTTCGTAAAGAAAATAAGATAGTTGAATTGTCAGAGAATGAAGACGATAACCATAATGAGATTGTTCGTTTGAATTCTGAAGTCTTAAAACATTCTAAAGAAATGGAAAGGGTGTCTTCAAGTGCAACGAAATTAAAGAAGTTGAACACATACCTTGTTAAAATACAGTCTAAGTTAAATACATGTAGTAAAAACCATAGTTTCTTTTCAGACAATAAAACATGTCCTACTTGTACTCAGGTCATTGATGAGTCTTTTAGACAAGAGAAATTATTTGAAGGACAAGAGGAGTTAGACAATCTTAATGTTGGATTGAAAGATCTCAATCATGCTATCACTAAAGAAGAAGAGCGAGAAAATGAATTCAATAAATTATCGAAGACTGTACTCAGTCTCAACTCTGATATTACTCAAGCGAATTATCGCATCAAGACAATCAGACAAACCATCCGTGATATAGAACAAGAGGTTAAAGATCTAGAGGGTTCAAACCCTGATAAGAAAACTGAGTTTGTTAAGTTGGAAGGTTTAATCAAAGATAAGAAATCTTATAGTGTAGATCTTAGCAACTCAAAGAAGGATCGTGATGTTCTAACAACAGCGTCACAACTGTTAAAAGACAATGGAATTAAGACTAGAATCATCAAGACTTATCTTCCAGCAATGAATCAACATATTAATCAATACTTACAACGTATGGACTTTTATGTCAATTTCATGCTGGATGATAACTTTCAGGAGATAATCAAGTCTAGATACCGTGATGTATTTTCTTACGATAGTTTCAGTGAAGGCGAAAAGTCTCGTATTGATATCGCTCTTTTGCTCACTTGGCGTAGTATTGCTAAGCTTAAGAATAGCGTGGATACTAATCTTCTCATTTTAGATGAGATCTTTGACAGTTCCCTTGACCAACAGGGGGGTTCTGATCTAGGATGGATCTTGCGTAATTTTGATTCTAACACTAATGTGTATGTAATCAGTCATAGGGAGCAACTTGAAGGTAAGTTTGCTAGAACTATAACTGCACAGAAGGAAAAGAATTATTCCATCCTCAAGGAGACAGTTGAAGAAGTGTCATAAGGGTGGTACACAAGCAGTCTCTTTCGTATATACTAATAGTATCAACACACGAGATACATGTTCCACCAAAGACAAGAAATCAGAGGAAACCTTGCTAGACTCCTAGCAACAGAAAACCTAATCGTTGAGCACCGTACCGTACCTACTGCACAGTTTGATGTAGATCGTAGGGTCTTGACTCTCCCCAACTGGGATCGTGCTAGTAACATTGTATACGATATGCTTGTTGGTCATGAGGTTGGACACGCATTGTTCACTCCTGATGATGACTGGACAGTCACTAATGATTGCCCTAAGGATTTCGTAAACGTTATTGAGGATGCTCGCATTGAAAAATTAATGAAGCGTAAGTTTCCTGGTCTTAAGAAATCTTTTGTTGGTGGATATCGTGAACTAAATGATCAAGATTTCTTTGGTATTGCTAATGAGGATCTTGATTCTCTTACTTTAATAGACCGTATCAATCTTCACTTTAAGTGTGGTGCTGATGCAATGATTCCTTTTTCTATTGAAGAGAAAGTATTTGTTGCTCGTACTGATCTTGTAGAAACTTTTGAAGATGTTCTTCAGATTGCTCAAGATGTATATGAGTTCCAAGGCACGAAAAAAGTTGGTCAGACTGAACAACAAACACTTCCACAAGGATCATCAGAAGATAATCAAGAAGATTCTGAAGATCAAACTGAGTCTTTAACATTTAAACCTGAGCAAGGTGAAGGTGAAGGTGAAGAGGACAATGAATTAAATGGTTCTTCTGCTACTGAAGATGGAGAAGAAGAATTGGAAGATGAAGATCTTGATTATGATGATCAAACTACAGGTGGTGCTGGAGATCATTCTCAAACTCAACGTGCATTCGATAGTGCATTTTCTCAACTTTCAAATCCTCATGTTACAGATCCTACATATGTTGAAATACCTGAAAATGTAAAACTAAATGATTTTGTTGCTGATTGGACAGAAGTTCATGGATGGATTGATGAGCAAAAAGAAGAATGCAGCAACTATGATTTCGTAGATGAAAAGTATAGAGAGTTTCGTAAACAATCACAAAAAGAGGTAAACTATCTTGTTAAAGAATTTGAATGTAGAAAGTCTGCTGACGCTTACGCTCGTGCTGGTCAGTCTAAGACTGGAGTCCTTGATACTACTAAACTCCACACCTATCTTTATAACGAAGATATTTTCAAGAAGATAACTGTTCTTCCTGATGGCAAGAATCATGGAATGATTTTCTTACTTGACTGGTCTGGTTCTATGTCAAGAGAGATTCTTGATACTGTTAATCAACTTATTAACTTAACATCATTCTGTAAGAAAGTTCAAATTCCATTTGAAGTATATGCCTTCACTAATGATTACTATCCTGTTCGTCGCAATAAAGAGGGGTATGATGAATATGCTTCAGAGAATGATCATTATGCAGCAAAGGGTTGTGAAGAAAATAAAGTTTACCTAGGTAAAGGTTTCTTCCACTTAATGAATATGATTTCTTCTCGTTCTAATTCTAAAGATTATGAGCGTATGTGTCTTAATGTTTTTCGTGAAGCAGCATACTATGTTATGCACACTGGTTACAGACACACTATTGGGATAGGTCTTTCTGGTACACCATTAAATGAAGCAATCGTAATGCTTAACTACATCATCC
>Ga0315331_10002045_pt1 | contig 15268 bp, 19 predicted proteins | sample M160m34915metaG_FD_203456 | JGI IMG/M metagenome (GOLD analysis project Ga0315331, IMG submission 203456) | Ammonia-oxidizing marine archaeal communities from Monterey Bay, California, United States - M1 60m 34915 | ecosystem: Environmental > Aquatic > Marine > Intertidal zone | place: USA...
CGGGCATTGGAAAAGACGCAGGCTGACATGGCGAAAAGTTCTGGTGGGTTGATTTCTAGGGATGAGGTGGCTGCTAAGATTGGGCCGCGTTTGGTTATGTTGGGCGATAGTGTTTTGGAGGGAATGGTGCAGGTGGCTATGCGGGCGAATGAGGAATTGACTAGGTCAGAGGCTCGGGTGATTGCGGTGGAGCAGCGGGATAAATGTTTTAAAGCGGTGAAGGGTAGCTTGGTATGAAGACGGATTTTTTAGATATTAGAAACATGGATTGCATGGAGTTAATGGCCCAGTATCCAGATAATCACTTTGAAATTGCTGTAGTTGATCCGCCTTATGGAATCGGATATAGCCTAAACGTAAATCAAAGACATGGTAATGGCAGTGCAAAAAAGACAAAATTCGATATTAAATCATGGGACAAGGAAGCACCTTCATTTAAATATTTTCAAGAGTTACAGAGGGTTTCATTAAATCAAATTGTATGGGGGGCTAACCATTTTATTGCTCATATGCCTTTAAATAGTCCGGCTTGGATAGTGTGGGACAAAAACAACGGGACGACTAACTTTGCAGATGCGGAGCTAGCTTACACATCATTTACCAAGCCGTGTCGCATATTTAAGCATACATGGAACGGGATGCTACAAGAGGACATGAAAAACAAGGAGGTGAGGATTCACCCCACTCAAAAACCAGTTGCTCTATACAAGTGGATATTTGCCAATTATGCAGAGGAAGGAATGAAGATACTAGATACTCACATGGGGAGTGGAAGTATCGCTATTGCGGCGCATTATGCTAAGATGCATTTGACGGCTTGTGAGTTAGATGAGGATTATTACAAGGCGGCTTGTGAGAGGATTGAGAGGGAAACAAGGCAAATAGAATTATTCTGATGATTGATGAGTTGCTGGATAGTATCATTGCGGAGTCGCTGAATGAGTCGCCGGAGGGGGCGATATCGGATTGGGCGGGGGAGAATGTTTATCTTTCGGGAAAGGAGACTCCTCGGCCGGGGTTCTATGATGTGAGTTCTACGCCTTGGAATCGGCGGGTGATGGAGTTGAAGAAAGAGGTGGAGACTCGGGAGGTGATTGTTATGAAGAGTTCGCGGTCGGGGGTGACTGAGGCTTGTTTGAATACGTTTCGATGGATGCCGCAGCATGCACCTGGGCCAGTGCTTTATGCTATTAATTCGTTGCCCAAAGCTAAGGAGGTTATGACGCGGCGGCTGGTGGATCATTTCAAGAGGATTTGCCCTGAGAAATTGACGAGTGATCCTGACGATTTGACTAGCTCGCTGTTGAAACTGACTAACATGGATATTGCGGTGGCGGGGTCGGGCTCGGCTGGGCCGTTCATGGAGGGGTGGTTTCAGTCTATTATCTTGGACGAATATGAGGAACACGCGACGGAACACGAGGAGACGACTGCGGACCGGGCTCGAGGGCGTCAGACTACGGTAGACGATCCCACGCTTTATATTATCAGTAAGCCTATTCTGACTAATGGCCCAATCCATAAGGAATACTTACGCGGGAGCCAGGAGAAGTATCATGTGCCTTGTCCTCACTGTGGTAAAAAGCAGGAATTGATCTGGGAATATATGAGGTTCGATCACTGCAAGACTGATCGCGGATATGATATGGAGGCGGTTTTGGAGTCTACCTATTATCAATGTAAGCATTGCGGGGAAAAGATCGAGGAATCTAGCAAATTTGAAATGGTGCAGGCTGGCGAGTGGGTGCCTGAGCCTGATGAAAAGAGGGGCGGGGTGAAGCATGAGGCTGGGGTGGTGTCGTTGCATGTTAGCGATCTTTACTCAATGCACCCGCAGGTTAGTTGGGGCAAGCTGGCGGCTAAGTTTTTGGCGGCGTATGTGATTAATCCAGACTACTCAAAAAAGAAATTCTTCTTTACGAACCACCTGGGGTTACCGTGGGAGAATCGGAGTGCGTCGATTGGGCGTGGCGATCTGGACAAGCTGCGGGGCGGGATTATTGAGGAGCATAAGGATGGGACGCGGGTTCAAGTGGGGGCTGAATATCGCTGGTGTTATTTAAGGGGAGAGTATAAAGCTGATTTGCCTATTGTTCCTTCGTGTATTACGATGACGGTGGACAAGCAGGCGGAGTGTTTGAAGGGGGTTGTGTTTGCGTGGTCGGCTAGTGGTGAGGCGTATCCGATTGAGTTCTTTACGGTGCTTAGTGAGCCAGATGTGTTGTTGATACTTGAGGGAAGGGTTTATAAAGACGCGGAGGGTGTTGATCATAAGATTTTGGGCGGGTTGATAGACTCGGGTTATAAGCCAAAAGAAGTTTACCGTGCCTGTATTAAGAGTAAGGAGAAGTTGCGGCCCAGTAAGGGTATGGGAATGAGTGAGGAGTTCAGGGGTAAGTCGATGAAGACGCGGCGGGACTTTATCGAGGGGCGGAGCTTGTTGATTTATGATTATTACAACCACGGGTTAGAAAGTGATTTCTATTTAAGCAAGATCAAGGAGAGAAGTGAGCCACGGCTTTGGCTGCCGATAGATTTTGGGGATGAGTTCGGGCGGGAGCTGTGTAGTTCTTACCAGGTGGTGAAGAACAACAGGACGAAATGGGAGAGGAAAAAGGATGTGCCGAATGACTTTGGCGATTGCTGCAAGATGCAATACTTGATTTATGAAATCTTAATGTTCGATAGGCCTGATTTATGGACAAACAACAATTAGAAACGATACTCAAATCGTCCGTTAATTGTAGACTGACAGCCCAGAAAGTGGCTGAGAAGATTAATGATGGTTATGAAATTAGCGGCTTAGTAATAGTAAAACCGGAAACCGGTGAGCGTTGTATTATTGATAGTTCAGCAGGACGATGGCTCAGCAATGAGGAAATGCAATGGCTCATGCACGAATCAGAATCACCATTAAACAAGGACGTTGCTAGGTGAGTAAATTTCTCAGGTGCATAAAAGTGCTTATTTTTCTGCACGGTGTTTTTAGATGTCAAAGTTTGACAGCGTGGTTTTATTGTGGCTGCTGATTTTAACATGCTGGTGAATCGCTATCTATTCCAAATAGAGGAGATAGGCGTGGAGCAATTCAAGGCTGACATTTTACAGCCTCTTTATGATATGGAGCTGGTCGGCGAAGTGACCAGCACGTCGACAATGGACGAATCGACTACGGTTAGACGTTCAACTTTTTCTGTTGAGGAAAGGATTTCAGCGGCTCAAACGGCTATTCAGATGTATCAGAGAGGACAGAATGGTGGGCCGCGTAGCAGCTCGGTTGATTTTGGCTGTGGGTATAGAAATTTTTAAAGGTATGAGCATGGGACCAGGTAACGAAAAGGCATATTTTGGCAATTATGAAAGCGTGGGCTACTCGCCGAATAGGCCTCGTGTGTGGTATCCAGAAATAGCAAGCGAAAAGTCTGTCGACCAATACTCACGCAATGAGCTGATGAAAAAAAGCTCTTGGGCTTTTGACAATGTGGCTTTTGTCCGTGGGCTCCTGCTGCAGATTTCTTCGATGTGTTCGGCTAGCTTGGTGCCTAAAGCTGAGACTGACGATGAGGAATGGAACAAGCTAGCGGATCGGGCTTTTAGAGATGCGACTGGAAACGCTGAAAAATTTGATTTGGCGGGCAAGCTGAATTGGCGGTCTTGGTGCAAGGCGGTTTTCCTTGGCACGTATAGGCTGGGAGACTGCGGGACCATGTTGGCGATAAATGAGGATGGGTCGCCAGTGATCAAATTTATTGAGAGCTACGCTATCGAGTCGCCGCCCGAGGGTGATACATTTTCGCAGGGGATACAGTTGGACAGGCATGGTAAAGCGATTGGTTTTAGCATTAAGGCTCCGGATGATAAGTTTACGACGGTGCCGAGGATGAATCTTGTTTTCGCGTGCCAGTATGAGAAGCCTGGGCAGTTGCGTGGGATTCCTAAAACTCAACATATGCTTAACGCTGCGCAGGATGGCGAGGAGATTACGCAAAGTTGGTCGACTGGTATCAAAATGAGTTCGCGGATTGGTATGCAGCTTGTTAATGCCAAACATTCGGGGACTGGTGATAGTCCGTTTGGTGGTTCGCAGACGGTGGCTAAGACTGAGGTCGGAGAGATTAATGTGGATCGATTGCATAATAGCACGCAAATTTTGCAGCTAGGTGATGAGCGGGTGGAGCTGTTGCACGATGACAGGCCAGCACCTAACCAAGTTGATTTCTTAAACTACTGCAAGCGGGCAATGTGTCTGGGGCTCGGTGCATCGCTCTATGAATACATTTGGGACATGGAGGCACTAAAAGGTGCTAACACTCGGGCCACGCTTGAGAAAGTCCATAAATGGGTTACGGAGCAGCAAGATTGGTTTATTGATACAGTCGGCCAGCGGGTGAGAAACTGGGTAATTGCGTCGTTAATTGAGCAAGGTGTTTTGCCGATGAATCAGCAATATGAGCGTTGCTCGTGGATGCGTGGGGCTAGGCTGTCGAGTGATTTTGCCAAGGATGGTCGGTTGTTGTTGGAGTATATTAGCAGCGGGAATTTGTCACCTGACCGGGTGGCTGAGTCGCAGGGAATTGATATTGATGACGAGGACCGCCGCACAATTGAGCGCAGTGTGAAAAGGCAGGCGATGTGTGAGGCTGTGGGCGTTGATTATAATCGTGTATTCACTCCGCCGAATGGGACGGCATCGGCTGCTATTGAGTCGGCTGGAGCCCCGCACGCGCAGGAGCTTGAGGAACCAAATGAAACAACTGACGAAAATGAAGAATCTACCGAGAATTAGCCATAAAGTTTTTAATGAGCCGTGGGCGATGCGTCGCTCCGAGTATGCGAACATGTGCCACTTACTGCAGCGGCATATTGATGAGGCTAGTATTACGGCGGAAAGTTTGCTTGTTACCCATGACCCTGACGATGGCGCGGAGCCTTATTCCATGTTCGGCTCTGTCGCCGTCGTCAACATTCATGGCACGATAGGAAAGCGGCTGGGGATGATGGAGATGATGTGTGGCGGCTGTGATGTGGACATGGTGGCAAATGCTTTACGGGCTGCAGCGGAAGATCCAGCGGCGGAGGTGATTGTTTTGGATATTGATAGTCCCGGTGGGCAAGTGACTGGCACGCCTGAGCTGGCGGACCTAGTGGCGGAAATTGACGGGGTAAAGCCTGTGGTTGCTTATACTGAGACTCTTTGCTGTTCGGCTGCGTATTGGATCGCGTGCAGTGCGCGGCAGATTGTCGCTAGTCCTTCGGCTGTGGTTGGGTCTATTGGTGTGATTTGCCAATACGAGGAACATTCCGAAAGGTTAGAGCGTGAGGGGGTAAAGGTGATGACGTTTAAAAGTGGTGAGCTGAAGGACACGGGCAACATGGCGACAGCGATGAGCGATGAGCAAAAGGACTTTGTGCAAGCTGGGATTGATGCGCGTTTTTCTGAGTTTGTGGAGCAGGTGCGGTTGAATCGTTCGGTTTCTGATGCTGCTCTGACTGGCGGCTGGTGGTCTGCGACTGAGGCGGCTGGAATGGGGCTGGTAGATGATTTTGAAAGGACAGCTGGCGACCTAGTGAAAAATCTTAATTCTGCTGTGTCATCTTTGACATAGTCAAAAATGTATATGTCTTTACTTGAGAAAACTAAAGCGGCCATTTTTGGCAAGAAGGAATCTGCTGAGGTTGAGCAGGTTGAGGAAGTTGAGGCCGATGAGGTTGAAGCTACTGAGGAAACTGTCGAGGCTGAGGAGACTGAGTCTGAAGAGGTCGAAGAAGAAGCGACCGAGCAGGACCAGGAGGGTGGACCATTTTTCCAAGGTGATGACATTGAGGGGGTGCAAGCTCAACTCGATGCGGCTAACAAAACTATTGCTTCTCTTACTGAAAAGTTTGCGGATATGGAAGCGAGCGTTTCTCTGATGATTGAGCAAGTGGCAGAGCAGAAAGCTCATAAAAAGGCGGTTGCGATGACTGCGGCTCAGGGTGTGCCTGTGGCGGATGTTCCTGCAGCTGTTGAGGCGGTAGGCGAGGATAAGCCTGAGACAATGGCGGATCTTATTGCATTGCTGAACGCGGAAAGCGACCCACTCGCAAAAGCTAAAATTTACGATAAATATATAAACTCTCTCAAAGCAGGCCGCTAGTGTTCTGCTGCGATAACTAAAAAAAAGAAAAATAACAGAACACTATGGCTAATACATTTGCTACACTAAACACCGACTTGATGGCTCAAGAGACTCTAAAGGCTGTTGTCCGTCAATTCCCGCTACTTAGATCTGTCGGGACTAACTTTGCACCCTCTGCGCTTTATGGTCAGACTGTAAAAGTTTCTCTTGCTGCTGAGGTTTCGGCTCAAGATTACGATACTACTAACGGTTATGTCTCGCAAGATTCGACTAATTCTGAGATTGATGTCACTCTTGATAAGCATATTCACGTTACCCGTAAGCTCAACGTCGAGGAGGCTCATTCAACGGATATGGATCTTATCGGTCAATATTCTGAGCTAGACGCTGCTAGCATTGTAAAATCAATGGTGGCGAATCTTTTCGGCAAGATTGTTAATCCAGCGGTTCCAACTGCGACCCAGCAAACTGTTGCGGGTATTGGTGATTTTGGCCGTGATACTTTGGTGGATATTAATACAGCTTTAAGAAAGCGTGACGTTCACTCTGTAGGCCGTTATTTAGTGCTCAATCCTGAGTATTACGGAGCCTTAACCAAGGACGCTACTCTTATTGATGGAGATAGGAACCCTGGAAATGGTATTGTTCAGTCTTCTGAGGTATTCACTGCAGACGGCACAAGCATTCAGTATTACAATGGCCTTGCTGATAATGGTGAAAACCTAGCAGGTTTCTCTGGTGTTAGTGATTCGTTCGCTATCGCCCAGCGTATTCCTACCCTTGCAGGATTTAACGCTCCTGGGCTTGGTAACTTTACAGAAACCATTGCTACCGAGGCGACAAGTGGACTTTCAATGTCTGTGGTTGAGTATATCGACCCGCAGAAAGGGACTTATGAGCGCTCCTATCGTTTGATGTTTGGAACTGCAATTGGTAACGCAGTTACTATCCAGAAACTAGCTGAGGCCTAATATGGATTTTGTTGTAATAGTAAAAGAGCCTAAAACGGCCAAGGCTAAGGCTCCTTATGCGGGGTCTAGCTCTGGGGCTGCTGAGAAAGCGTTTCGCAAGGCTGCGGCTGCAGACAAGCTTGAGGTGATTGAGCTTTGGAGGCATGAGCGCAACGGGACGGCTAGGCGGCTCAGTGTGGTCGACAATGTGGCCAACCATAAGCAGCAGGAAAAGCGCAAGGCTGAGTTGGCTGCCGAGAAGAAAAAGGCTGAGGCTAAAGCGGCATTGGCTGAGAAGGCAGAAGCGCAGAAGCTGGAGGATGCCAAGCTTTTGCTTGAGTCCAAGGGCTTTGATGTGAAAGCGGCCAAGTAAAATTTATGTGATGAGCTTGATGGAGCTACAAGGGGGGCCGAGTGGTCCCCCTTTTTTTTCTAACTAATTTTTGATATGATGCAGATTGATTTTAACAAATGGAGTAATCCCGCTGATGTTGGGATTGCTAAAAAGCGGCTTGAGGTAATCGAGGTGATGGAAAGCGATCTTGCAGAACGGTGGGCGGAGTTGTCGCGTGAGGTTGGGTTGAGCATCGAGCAGAAAAAGGAACGTCGCACGCTAGATTTGCAATTGGCAAAGGTGCGGGTGTATAAGCGGAGAATTACAAAGGCAATCAAATTATGGGAACGCTAAGAGATCAATTGGCTAAGGTAAAAGAGCAGGGGTCGGCGTTTCGGATGGCGGCCCGAGGAATTGAAATTATCTATGAGGTGGCGAAGAGTCGCGAGCGTTTCTGCTTTTTTGCGGTTGTTGGTGGTGTCGATGAGGCTGGTGAGTGGACCAGTGGCGGGTTTGAGTTTTCGGGAAGTTTGGAGGCGCGCTGGCCTAAAGATAACATTGCCCCAACGGTAGGGGATTTTGTTTTGCCTGCGACTTGTAAAGACAGGGTTTACCGTGTGCATAGTGTGGTTAGGCACCCTAACGCGGTGGAATGGAGAGTTGGGCTTGAACCTGGTTAATTTATGGATATTTCCATGCAAGCAGACACGAGAAGTTTTGATGTGTGGCTGGGTCGGACAACGAATCTGCTGGGACGTGGTGTGGGTGAGGTGATACGGGAAGAGTCGGCGTTGCTGGCGTATGATGTGGCTAGGATAACTCCGCCAACTACTGGGACCATGAGTTTTTCGCAGCCGTGGGGGGCTCAGAAAAAGGCTGGTGTGGCTGCGGTGCGGCGAGACATTGCAAAGGTTTATGCGACGACTTCGGAAATTTATGCGAAGCTGAGAGCGAAGGGTGAGCGAGGTGAGGACGCGGCCAAGGGTGCGGCCAAGGCGATACGGCAAGACGATTTGGTGAAATTACGTTCTATTCTTCAAGGGTTTGGTGTGACTGAATTTCTCAATGCTGATGTGGGGCTTTTCAATCCCAGTTATCACGAAAAAGGGCGGGTGAAAAATGGCCGTGTAGCGAGGAACAGAAAGCGGGCTTTGCAGATTGTGAAGAATAGGGCGTCTCTGACGGCTTATACGCGCGGCAAGGTAAAGTCGGTGGGAAGCCTAAAAAGGGGCTGGATGATGGCAAGTAGGCGGCTGCAATCAAAGAAGAGGTGGCCTGCGTGGGTGAAGAATGCCACGGCTGGAACGGGGAGGATGATAGACAATAGCAGGAGCAGGAAAGATCCATTTATTTCCATCATCAATACGACTGATTACGCGGGTGCGCAGAATAGTTTACTTAGATATACTGACAAAGCTGTTCGATATAGGCAAGGGGTATTTGTTAGGAAAATGAAAGCGAAGGCAAAACGAGTGTGGAAAAACTAAAGATATGAGTATTTATAGAGAACTATACAGCCATTATGATGGGATTCAGGAAGAGAGAGAGCTTGAGAGAATGGTGGTGGCTTTTCTGAAGGAGTTTTCCGGTGAGGGCGATGTGTTTGAGTATGTGGAAATCTACGCTGGCCTTCGTGGGTTGCCGTTGATTTTTAGCAATTTCAAAAGTGATTCGGCGGATGGTGATGCGATTGATGAGGCGCGGAGGAAATCGAGCCACATTGTGGTGATGTGTAATAATTACATGGAATCTGACGGTTCTGGGGTGTGTTCAATGACGGTTAGCTATAAGCATGACGTGCTGGCGGGTGAGGTGCTGCAGGATGGCGAGGTGCAAAAGTATGAGGAGATCGCGTCTGCGTTGCGTGGGGTGTTTTCGTTTTCTGGGCAGATTATTGATGATTTCAGCACGACTGTGGGCCGCGTCAATATGCACTCGGATAAGGTGCGCGTGGGTGGCTGGGCTCCGGTTCAGCCGTCAACAGATGAGTTCGATGGGCAAGCTTGGATTTTCTCGCAAGAGTATGAGGTGGCCCAGCTCCATAAGGTTTTGAGCTAGATTTTTGACACGCGGGGAATTTATATGTCTACGATAGCAATTCCGAGCCCACCCACCCAAGCGGGCGTTCAATATGAAGCTTCAGCGGCTCCGGTTTTCGCTGTTGAGAGTTCAAATACACCTGGCACGTATGTGGCTGGTTCTTTGGTGCCTAATGGTGATTCGTTTACCCTTAAACAAGCAGGCTCCACGGTTGAGAGCATGGATGAGACTGCTGATGTGGCTAACTTTGGCACTTCTAACCATCATCTTGTTGCTACTGGTGATTTTTACCTAAAAGCGGGTGTTGATGTTAAAAAGCTTTCGCTTGGAATGATCGTGCAAGATAGTGAGACTACTCCTCGCAATTGGGTTATTGCTACCGAGCCAGAGGAAACTGGGTTTTCTGCTGGTGGTAAGCCATTGACTGTTAAGCTTGAGTTGAGATTTTACCCAAAAATTGACGCGGCTATTTAAGCCATGGCTTCATATTTTGAATCTGTTTTTTCGGGGGGCGGTGGTCGAGTGTTTGGCTATCGCCTTTCTACTTTATCGCTTCGGCATATGATGGCCTTAGAGGCGATGGAGAGCCCTGTTCTGACGGGTGAGATGGTCGATGAGATAGATGTGATTATGGCGTGTCGCATTTTATCGGCACGGAATGACCGAGAATTAGAAAAAGTGTTGCACGCGGAGCCTGGCTGGATCGGAAAGAAGCTTTTTTGGCTTCGGTGTGCGTTTTACTCGTTCTCTGCTGGGAAGCAGATGGCAAAATGGGCGGCATGGCAGACTGATGAGGGGTATTTTCCTAAATTTAAGCGAAAAGGGAAAAAAGGCGGCGGTAGGTCGATGAAAAGTTGTTATTTGTTAGTGTTAGCGGTTCGGGCGGTGAAAACCTATGGCGTGAGCATGGCTGAGGCGTGGTGGCTGCGTTTTTCTGATGTTTGCCATGTTACGCTTGCGGGCGTCGAGGTTGATGGTGGTGAGGTGTCGATTTACAGTGACGCGGATGTGAAAAAGCTTTTGGAACTAGGGTGGAAAGAGGAGGAACTATAAAATGAGTAGGGCGGATGTAACACTGGGAGCTAATACGCGGAATTTTAGGCGTGGGATTGATGGAGCCAAGCGGCAGTTGCAGGGGTTTAAGGCTCTGGCAAGTGGTGGTTTTAGTTTTGGGCAGGCTTTAGGGGCGGCGGCGTTGTTGACGACGGTTAAGAAGTTGGCCGATGAGATGGACAGGTTTCATAAGCTTTCTTTGCGTCTCGGGGTGTCTGCTGAGATATTGCAAAGGTGGAGCCAGGTGGCTAAAAAAAGCGGGGCCGATGTAGAGCAGTTGGTTAGGGGGATACAGCGTGCTAACTTGGCTTCGAGACAGGCGGCTGATGGCAGTAAACTAATGGGTGACGCTTTTGATAGGCTGGGTATTAATGCGGCAGAGTTTTCTAGTCTGGACCCAGAAGGCCAGTTTTTGGCGTTGTCTGATGCGGTGGCGAAGTCGGCTAGTAGTGGCGAGGCGTTGGCGAATGTGCAGACGATCATGGGAGGGCGTGCGGCGGAGCTAATTCCTCTATTGCAGCAAGGTAGTTCTGAGCTGCAAAAGCAATTTGCTGACGTTGCGGTATTGTCTGATGATGCTGTTAATGATATTGCTAATGTGAATGATACTTTTTCCGATATGTTTAATACCATCAAGGTAAAAGGGGCGTCTATTTTGTCGTTTCTTTTAGATGGCTTTAAACGGGTTGTTGCTGGTGCGACGCAGATTGTTATTGAGGTGATAAATGGTTTGGGGCGTGTGGGTGAAATTATAAAAGAATTTTTGACTGGTAATTTTGAAGAGGCTGCGCGGCTTTCAGATCGCCATAGAGAAATCAGTGCGGGGAATGCTCAGAGAATTTCAGATGCTTACTATGATTTAGACAAGCAACGTAGGCTCCAAGCTCGGCAGCGGAAAAAGGAAGCTGATGAGGAGCGTGAGCGAGGTGTGGAAAAGGAATTGGCTATTGCTAGGGAGGCGGCGGCGGCTAAAAAGCTTGATGATCTTATAGAGAAACGGATTAAGGCCGAAAAAGAATTGGCTGATATACAGCAAAAAGCGAGAGAGGCGGAAATGAGTAGCCTGGATAAAATTGTCTCGGCTCAGATGAATATTAGAGATCTTACGGTCGCTTTGAAGATAGCGGAAGGGCGGAAGGTTGCGTTGTCGGTTGGTGATGATGAGTTGGCAAAAGAGAGGAATCTGGCTAACATAGCAAAGTATAAACTTGAGCTTGAGAAGCAGAACGCGATTTTAAAAACTGAGTCTGCCAATAATGAGCAAGAGCAGGCGGAGGAGAGACGGGCAGCGGCTCAGAGCAATCTGGACACTTTAAACGAGATGGTGGAGCAGAATGAGGCGTTAAGAAATGAGTTTCAGCGGAACGCGGATGGCTTTGCTGGGACTATTGACAATCTGACGGCTGTGGGAATTGGTGTGGCGAATACGACGACTGAGCAGCCAAACGAGCAAAAGGCATTGTTGAATGCTAGCCTTTCGGCCAATCGATTCTTAGAGCAGATCAACGATAATGTAAGGGAGCAGGAATTAGTTTTGGAGGAGGATGATTTTTAGAGTATGAGCATTTTAAAACTAGGCACACCGGGCGGCGTTGGAGTTTCTCTAGCTACGCCATTGCAACAACCGCAGGACAATTTTAGCGGTGAGTTTGGCGACCGTAAGGGAACGCGCACGTTTGTAATTGCGTATTCTGCGGCATCGGATGCGTGGACGGCTTTGTTACCTGACACGGGCGATGCGCACCCTAGTTTTCCGAGTCTTGAGTTTAAAGATTTCACGCTAAAGCAGGACGCTAAGGAGCCAGGGCGGGCAACACTGGTGTTAAAGTATGAGGAGGAGGATTTTACCACGGGAGGGGGTGGAACACTGCCTGACCTACCTGACGACGAGTATGTGGAAAATGGGAGCAATTTGGAAATTGATTTGGTGCGTCATCCTAAGTTTTCGACTACTAATCCCGCGTGGACCAATAGCACTGGGGATGCGTTGTCATTAAGTGATTACTACAATCCAAGGGAGCAAAGGATTTTTGTCAATGAGGAGATTCCCGAGCAATTCATTGATGAAGATGGGCAGACGAAAACAAACGTAAACGCGGGCGAGACGGTTCCCGAGGAAATACGCGGGATGAGTAAGTTTGTGGTGGGAACTGGGACTGTTACGGAGACGGTTTACAGCTACAACGAGCCTGCCACGGTGATCCAGAATGCGGGCAAGCGGAAAACTCCCACGGGCTACCCTGACCCGTCGACGACGAACCAAAACTGGCTGGTGCTAAGTAGTATTAAGCAAAAAGAAGGTGGGTTCTGGCAGGTGGTGACTGTGTATCAGTTTAGCAGCCGTGTGATTTCTGATTGGGTTTATGATGTGTTGGTGTAATGAGTGACCTTTTCAATAAGCAGGGGCTGCGGATGAAGCAGAAAAATGGGGTGATTCCAAAGAGCATTTGGAATCGCCTAGTTGACGTGGTGTATTCATTTTCCATCCAGTCGGTTGTGGGTGGTCGGCTCGAGAGGAATGAGAATGGAACGGCTCTAATCATAGATGGCAAGGCCACGAGTGGTGGCGGTGGGGCTGTTGAGGAATGTGTGGAGCTAAAGCCTGCGCTGTTTGTTGATGAGAATGATGTGACGACGCTGCGGGTGAGTTCGGGATATGTAAAAAATGAGATTCCTGAGATCAATGGGGCGGAGCTGAATGCGGATCCTCCGCCAGCGTTTACGGTTTCGGCTGCAGGGACGCTGTGGCTGAAGGCGGATTTTGTGCCTGAGACTACTACTGTAGACAATAACGGGACTACGGTCTATCTATTGGCTGATGGTGGGGTAACTGAGAACGCTGAATTTGTTTTTACGACGACTGACCCGGTGGAGACTTTGCCTAGTGTGGACCCGACAAGCGGCGCGGTAACCAATGGGTTAGTGGTGATGAGGTGGGCTGATGTGGTAGCTTTGGCTGGGGGTGGTTTTAAAATATCGGTGGGGGCTCATTGTGGGAATATTTATTTCTCGATTTGTTCTAATACATACCACGCTTATTTTTACACTGAGGTGGAAGGTGATGGCGGCGGCGGTGGGTTGCCTACTACGTTAAATTATGATGATGGGTTTGGTCTTACTGGCACGTTGACGCTGCAAAGTGGCACTAACTATTTTGATTCTGTTAATAGTATTGATTTGTTCTATGATACGCAGTATGGTGAATGGATTTTCGATGGATACGCCGAATGGTTGGTTGATCCCACCGGCTTGTCTCCTCAGGGGATTTATTCAAGTGGAACGGTAATTAGTTAATATGGCACCATTAGAAATACATTACGCGGATGAGGTTAGTTGCAGGTGTTGTGGGCCTCCTGGTCCTTGTAGTAGAAATATGGATGTTAGGTATTATTCGGGTCGTCAAGGTTATAACTCTAATAATCCCCTATTATCTTGCTTGGCTTTTGATAGATTAGATAAAAGTGACAATTTTTCATATTATAAACAAGTTATCCAGTATGTTTCCGTGATGACTAACTTTTGTGGTTTATTTGAATTTGATTTCGAGAGGAGTGTAAAAAATGAATCAGGTAATTTTGCATTAATGATTGATATTATTGATCCGTCAAAGTTAGATAATCTTTTTGATACTTCACCCGCTGAGGTTGGTTCTGTCGTTTCTGCTTCTGGTTCTGCGTCTTTGTCAGAAACTAGTAGGCGGAGTGATTACACTCTGCAGTGTGAGGCAACACCTTTTGTTTATTATGATTACGCAGGCTCCGCAAATATAATTGGTTCACCGATTCCTGGTAGATACAGAATACAGTATTCGGAATCTGAGACAACGGGAGATTTTTTTGATCCTGACGCTCCCTTAGTTACAGTTAACTCTTCTGGCGTTGTTGAAGTAAAGGTTGTAGATCAACCAACAAATTTAAATTTGTTTACTTTGCAATATTCGATAATTTCTCAAACTGGGAAGCCTTTTAACCTGACTAGGGCGGAGGGTTTAGTGAGTTATTTAAGGGGTAATACTGAACCCTTTCCGGAACAAACTTTTAACGTAACTGAAAGCTCTGATGGTGTTACTATAACGAGGTCAGTAAATGTTAATGAAAGTGATCCTATTCCAACTCCACCATATTTATCACCACCATTTACATCATCTATCAGAAATGCAAGTGCAAATACATCTGATGTTTATAATAGGTTAACTCCTAATCTAGTCCAATTTGGTTACCTTGGAGATGTGGCAAGCTTAGCTGAAAATGTTCCGGTTTTAGCAAATATCAATACAGTTGAGCCAGGTGGTGATATTCAGTTTGACAGTGTGGCGACTGTTTGTAATCAAATAAATGCGGATCAAACGAGAAGTTTTAGCGATGTTATTGATGTTGCTATTCAGCCGCAATCTTGCATTTCTATTAGTGATGTGAATCATTTCTGCGAGCCTAATAATAATTTTTCTGTTGAAAGGGTTGGTTATGTTTCGCCATAGTTTTTTGACACGCGGCGGCAGGTATGCTCGATGCGTTTTTACATACTGATTCCACACCTGCGGTTTTATTGACTGGCAAGCGGCAGGGATCACGGGTTTTCCGTTTTTCTGGGGTGCGTGGTAGTGTGGTAAAGCTGAGGGTTTATTTCATTGAGAATAAGGACTTTGTGACGCCTGATGTGGCGGCGGTGACTCTTGAGTTGAAGCAGCGCGGGCAGATGAGTGCGGATGCGTTGCTGAGGGCTGTTGCATCGACTCCTGACACTGATGGGGTGAATGATTTTATCGAGATTGA
>Ga0315331_10002051_pt1 | contig 15247 bp, 10 predicted proteins | sample M160m34915metaG_FD_203456 | JGI IMG/M metagenome (GOLD analysis project Ga0315331, IMG submission 203456) | Ammonia-oxidizing marine archaeal communities from Monterey Bay, California, United States - M1 60m 34915 | ecosystem: Environmental > Aquatic > Marine > Intertidal zone | place: USA...
AACTCGTACCCCCTGACCGAGGGCACGGCGACGGCGATGTATCTTGGACAAAGGCTTTATCAGTTTCCAATTGGAGTTTTCGGCGTTGCCCTGGGAACCGTCATCTACCCACTACTGACCGCACATGCCGAGCGAGGTCAGACTGACTTGTTTCGAGAGGATCTGGCCAAAGGCATTCGGATTGTCATTGCAATCGGCATCCCAGCCAGCGTCGGACTGCTTCTGATCGCGACACCGCTCACGCGTTTGATCTTTGAGCGTGATGAATTCACGGCGGACGACACCGTTCAAACCGCAGCGATGATATCGGCTTACGCCCTTGGTGTATGGGCGGCATGCGGCTTACTGATCATCTCGCGAGCATTCTACGCACTCGGAGACCGACAAACTCCGCTGCGAATTGGCCTCGTCGCAGTGCTCGTCAATCTTGTCGCCAACATGACTCTCGTTTGGGTACTGGCCGGACCTGGCCTGGCCCTGGGGACTTCAATTACTGCGACGTTTCAGTCATTTGTTGCCTGCTGGATTCTTACGCGGCGTCTCGACAAGTTCCCGTGGAAATCGATCAGCCACACTCTCCTTCGGACAATTCTGGCGACCATCGCCATGACTGCCGCATGCCTCTTGACGTCCGTTGAAGTCAACATCGCTTCACCGTTTACAGAAAAACTCGTCGCTCTTTCGCTACCTTTAGGGGCCGGCGTCGGGGCATTCCTGCTCACCGCAAAGCTGATCGGCCTGACGGATCCGTTCCAGCTTCTACAACAAAAACGCCGCGATTGAACGATCGTGTGACCCTGTTCAAAGTTGACCGCTTACGCAGAACAGACAAATACTTACTTAAGATAACTCGCCGGACGATCTTCACGAGGCAAAACTTTCAAAACTCACATTGTCGATATCCTCATAGATTAACTACAAATCTACAGCTAAGGACGACGATACTTAACGTCGAATCTGCGTCAACAACCCGAACATTCAAAGATTTCGAATGGACTCGAAACCTCAGCGGCCCCGGCTGCTTTACATCACTACACACGGCAAAGCCGCGTTAGGCCTGATGCGAGGCCAACTGGCAACAGTCAGGCAGCGTGGCTTCGACGTGACAGTCGCCGCGTCGCCGTCCTGGGAACTCGACGAGGTCACCGATCGCGAAGATGTGCCGACAATCGGCGTCCCGATGAATCGTGAAATTACGCCGCTACAGGATCTCGTCGCACTCTTTCGCCTTATCCGAGTCATGAAGCAGGTTCGGCCTGACATCGTCAATGCTGGAACCCCGAAAGCCGGCCTGCTCGGGATGATTGCGGCGAGAATCGTCAACGTCCCGGCCCGCATTTACGTACTGCGAGGGCTCCGACTGGAAACAACATCTGGCCTGAAACGCCTTCTACTGAAAACCACAGAACGAATCGCTTCCGCCTGTGCGCATCAGGTCGTCTGTGTGAGCGAAAGCATGCGACAGCTTTACGTCGAGCAGAAACTGGCTCCAGCATGGAAGTGCATGGTCCCAGGCCCGGGCTCGTCCAACGGCATTAATGTCGCTCGGTTCAAGAAAACTGACGAACGATTCCAAGCCGCTCGTGGCATTCGCCGAAAACTGGGCATTCCTCTCGACGCCCCCGTGGTCGGCTTTGTCGGACGACTCACGCGGGACAAGGGTATTATCGAGCTTGCTGAAGCGTTTCGTACGGTTCAAAAATCGCATTCCGATGCTCGCCTGCTGCTTATCGGAGAGTTCGAATCCGGGGACCCGGTCCCGCAGGAAACGATCGACTGGCTCCGCTCTAACCCGGCTGTTTGCGTCGCAGGATTCTCGAAGGATCCGTCCAATTTCTACAGCATCATGGATCTGCTCGCTTTCCCATCGTACCGCGAAGGATTCCCGAACGTCCCGCTGGAAGCCGCTGCCGCCAGCATTCCCGTCGTCGGTTTTGCAGCAACCGGAACAGTTGACGCGGTCGTGAACGGCGAAACCGGCAAGCTGGTTCCACTTGGCGATGTTGCCGGTCTGGCCAACGCCATCTCGGAATACCTCTGCAACGATCTCATTCGTTTTCAACACGGAAAAGCTGGTTTCACACGTGCCAGCACCGAGTTCCCCAACGAAGTCATCTGGGATGTGATGTGCAACCTCTACACTTCGATGCTTCCGGAAAATCGACAACCGGCTCCATTACAAAGCCAGTCCCAAACCAAACGGGCGGCGTAGCCATGTCTACAAAGAGCAACTACCTGCAACAGTACGACCTCGCATCCCAGTCACGATGGACGGCGTACCGTATATTTGGAAAACGTTTGTTCGACCTGACCGTCATACTGCCGATCTTTCTGGCAATCTCGCCCGTGCTGTTGCTTGCAGCCGTGTTGATCAAGCTGGACTCGCGCGGCCCCGTTTTCTTCTATCAGGAGCGACTCGGACGTTACGGCAAAACATTTATCACTTACAAATTTCGGACGATGATTCACCGCAAACGTGAAGCCACTCATGAAATTCTGCCAGGTCATAGCGAAGTCACCCGAGTCGGCCACTGGCTGCGGCGCTTCAAGATCGACGAAATGCCGCAACTCCTCAACATCGTCACCGGCGACATGTCACTGGTCGGTCCCCGCCCCGCCTTGCCAGAACACATCAACGAATACAACAAAGACGGTCTGCGACGCCTGCTCGAACGACCCGGCCTGACCGGTCTTTCGCAAGTGAGCGGCAATATTTACCTGAGCTGGCCGGATCGATGGTGCCACGACGCTCATTACGTCGACCGCATGTCGTTCCTGAAAGACGCAGCCATCATCATCAAGACCGTCGCCGTAGTTCTGTTGGGCGAAGAACGGTTTCTGAAAAAACCAGACACTGATCCCGACGCGTCAGTCCCCACAACGATCGATACGAAACCAGCCGCCAACAGCCATCAGCGAGCGGCGTAAACTTACACCGTAGACATGCCAACTGAACCGGTGTGAACCGACACCTTCCAGAACGTTACTAAGCACTGTCCGGGCGAAATTTACAGCAGTTCCGTCAACACCCGTCCGTCGTTCACAATCTTGACAGGACGGCCTTCTGGAGTGTGAAACTCGTCGTCGCCGTTGATGCCCAGGCAGTGGAAGATCGTGGCCGATAAATCTGCTGGTCCAACCGGATCTGATTCAGGCCGCTCTCCGTGGGCATTCGTGGCGCCGATCACCCGACCGCCTTTGACACCGCCGCCTGCCATCAGAATTGTATTGGACGGTCCCCAGTGATCCCGACCCGCGTACTTGTTGACTCGCGGAGTTCGCCCAAACTCGCCCATCACACAGACCATCGTCGTGTCGAGCATGCCTCGTTGTTCAAGATCACGGAGCAGCATCGGCAGCCCGGCATCCAGATGCGGAAGCAGATCGTTCTTCAGCACGTTGAAATTGTTGTAGTGTGTGTCCCAGTTAGTGTGGTCGATCGTGACACACCGAACACCCGCCTCGACCAACCGCCGAGCCATCAGGCACGACTGCCCCAGCGAATTGCGTCCGTACTCTTCCCGCGTTTCTTCGGATTCTGAATGAATGTCAAACGCCATCCGAGTCGCGGGCGACGAGATCAGGTCAAATGCCTTCTTCTGAAACGTCGTCAGAGCTCGCGTGCCGCTGTTCGCTGCGACTTCAGCTTTCTCCTTGTACCGATCGACCGTCTTCATCAATTCGCGACGAGCATCAAAACGGCTGGCATTGATCCCCAACGGCGGAGTGAGATCCGGCACGGCGAAATCGGGAGCGTTAGGATCGGCCTCAACTTCAAACGGAGCATGCGATACTCCGAGGTAAGCTGCGCCGGCAGAGCGATGCATCTTCGGCAGGCAGACGTACGGCGGCACTGAACCCCGCGGCCCCAACGTTTTCGAAATCACTGAACCGTGTGACGGGTAGTGGTTGTTCGGCTTCAGACTGCCATTAAAGCCAGCTCTCGGAGCGTAGCCGGTCAACATGAAATGGTCAGCTGGACCGTGCCCTGAATCGTTGTGCGTAAAGTTTCGCAGTAAGGAAATTTGATCGGCGACTTTCGCGACGCCGGGCAGATGCTCGCACACCTGCATCCCCGGCGCGACGGTGTCGATCGGATCGAATTCCCCGCGAAATTCGGCAGGTGCGTTGGGCTTTAAGTCGAGCGTATCAATGGTGCTCAGGCCACCCTGCAGAAACAGGATAATAAGAGACACGTCGTCTCTCGCGACGTCGTCGCCAGTTTCAGCTACCCCAGCTTCAGCAGCCAGAGCCGACGACAACTCCAACGCTCCGGCAGCCGAGGCTCCCATTCCAACCTGCAGCACATTACGACGGCTCATCCCATCACAGTACGATCGATGTTTATTCATCGCATTCTCCAACGCTGTCCCGCCAATTCGTAAGGACTCACTTTATCCGAAAACCCGGTCAATGGTTGAACAGGAATTCGACCGTGTTCATCAGGCTCCACGCAACGTCCTCAACAGCCTTCCGTCGACTATCGGCTTTTGCAAGGTACCGGCTGACCGATACCTGCTCCTTCGTCGTCGGAAACCGGCTGTAAAACATGAGATAAATCTCTTCAACGAGCTTCTCGTCGTCACTGATCGATGCTTCCAAAGTGGCCAGCAATCCAGCCTCACTGCTCAATTTTTCCTGAATCCGGGGCGAATTCAAAACATGCAGCACCTGCGCTACGCTCGGCTGAGTCGCCCGTTCACAATCGCAGACCGTCGCTCTGACCGGCCGACCGAAGAGACTCAGGAAGTAATGCGGAACCTGACTGTCCCATAATTCGATCGCTCGTGAGCCACTCGGCACCCCCTTGAACTTCTCCGGCACCCCGGTCACCTGGCAGATCATGTCGAAACGAACTTCAGCATCTAGACGCTTGAACAACGCACGAGAATAGTTCTGCTCATCCCGTTCGTTCATTTCGGACGGCGTCGTCACTAGCTGGTAACTGCGAGACGAAGTGATCGTCTGAATAAGTTCATGCAGATCGAATTTCGACTCAACAAAACTCTTTGCCAGGGCATCCAGCAGCACCGGATTTGTTGGCGGGTTCGTGACTCGAAAATCGTCGACGGGCATCACAAGTCCGCGGCCCATCAACTGAGCCCAGACACGATTCACAATGTTGCGAGCAAACCAGCGGTTGTCATCCGCGGTCAACCAGTCGGCGAACACACGCCTCCGGTCGCCTTCTGGAGTTTCAGCAGGCTCGGCCTGCAGCAACGCATGTGCTTGCACAACGTCTCCAGCACGAGGATGTTTCGTCGTGCTTTTCTTATTCGGAATCAGCACCTGACCCACCGGTGTCGATTTGAAGTTCACTTGCGTGAAAAACGCTTCCATCCCGTAGTAATCACGCTGCGACCATTGATCGAACGGATGATGATGACACTGTGCGCACTCGATACGAACACCCATGAAAACCTGCGACACCGTTGCTGCCACTTCGCCCGGCTTCTTCGCTACCTTGAAAATATTGCCGGCCGGGTTCTGAGCCAGGGGTCCGGTGGCCGTGATAATTTCGCGCACGACGTCGTCGAAAGGTCGATTGCGTGCGAAGGAGTCTCGAATCCAGCGATAGTAGACGTATGCCTGCTTGTGTCCCAGCGCCAGCCGGTCGACTCGCAGCACATCCGACCATTTCAGAGCCTGAAAATCAGCATACTCTTTCCGATTAAGCAGACTGGCGACGAGCTTGCTTCGCTTACCTGCAGACACATCTTCCAGAAACTCTCGAGCTGCTGCCGCCGTTGGCAACGTACCGATGATGTCGAGATAGACTCTCCGCAGAAAATCCGCATCCGAACACAGACCAACAGGATGAATATTCAGTTTGCGGAGCTTGGCATCGACAAGTTCGTCAATGAAATTAAGGACGGGTTCCTGCGGAAAGTCCGAACCATGTTCCGGCTGCGGTTGAGGGACGATCGCCCGGAACACGTCCACCTGGCCCAGGTAGCTGGCCATGATCGCCGCTTCGCCAGGGCTGTCGCTGGCTGTCACCAGGCCATACTCGTCGACTGTAGCCAGCGTTTCGGAATTCGACTGAAACTTCGCCAGATGAGTGACGTCGATTTCCCGGCCATCACTGAACCTGGCCGTCACCTGCAACTGCCGAGTTGCCTCCATCGCCATGCGGCTGTCCTGCGGCGTGACCAGAATCGAAGCCAACTTTGCGGCGTCCGGGTAGCCGGCATTGGCTCCACCTAGAATCCAGCCGTGCAGAACTCGGTACTCGCCCGAGTTTCTGCGAATCCGAATTCCGCCGCCGTGAGGCATCCCTCCAGTCGCTTTCATCAGAAGCAGACTGTTGTCTGGAACTGTGCGATTAGTGCGTCGCCCTCGCCCTTCCTGAGTTAACGCAGCCAGATCCGCTGCCGGATCAAAACCGAAGATCGACAGCTTGAACCCGTTCTGCCCTTCCGCCTTGCCGTGACATCCAGAACTATTGCAGCCAAACCGGCTCAATACAGGCAAAACGTCATTCTCAAAATGAACACGACGCTTTGCGGCGGCACCTTGCACAGTCACCGGCACAGTATGCGTTTGCCCGTCAGCCGAGATCCTGATTACTGTTTCGCCATCAGAAATTCCGCGGACTACACCGTCCGGCGAAACAGACGCCACGTCCACATTGGCCGACCGATACTCAGCAGTCCGCGTCGAATCAAAAGACAGCCCGGCTTCGTCGTGCGAAACAATCAGCTGCCAGCGGGAATCTGGCCCGCCCAGCACAACTTTCGGCGGATGTACATCCAACTGAGCCTGCACGTTGCTTACGGCAAACAAAAGCGTCCCTGCCGCGAAACAAGCGGCAATTCTCTGGCAGCACTTCCGCGTAGTTCTCACTCGTTATCGCTCCATAGTGCCGATATCTCTGAAACCAGAACGCATAAACGTTCGCTCATACCAGGATTAACCTGACGAGTCAACAATGAACGCGACCGTCATGGACTTGCAGACTGAACCTTTAGTCGCGAGTCCTGGTGAGCGGATAAATCACAACGGATTCGGCAGCTTTACTGGCTTCAGGGTATTGCTCGCGGGCGAGGCGGACGGCCTGGCCCTGGGCGTTGTCGTCGGGACGGTAGCGGTCGTGGAGTGCTTCGTGTTTTTCTGAGAGTAAAGTTTCACCGAGTTCGTGATAAATTTGCTGCAGGAGGTAATGTGCCGTGGCGTTCTCGCTGTCGACTTCAAGGGTACGCTGCAGTTCGACAACGGCCGTATTCAGAAATTGTGTCTGCAATCGCTTTCGCTCTTCGTAGCGAGCGACTTGTTCCGGGGATGATCCGTCACCTGCAGGTTCGGCCGGAAGTCGTACCTGCCGGGCGCGGTCATACAACAACGACGCAAGTTGATTTCGCACGACGTAGTCGAGACTGAAGTCAAACTTGCGACGAATCGTTTCTGCGGTCCGCATTTCAAGCGCTCTTCGTAAACCTTTCTCGGCATCGGCCAGGCGATTCTGCTGACGGTTCAACATGCCGCCAAGCCATGCTACAGTCCATGGCGGTGCGGGTGGTTCCGTGTGTTTGGATGCTCGACCGACAGCCAGAATCGCTTCATCGATGCGTCCTTCAGACTGCAGTACACGCGCGAGGTTCAACGGACCATCGTAGCGGTTCAGGTCTTCGACTCGCCGGAAAGCGTCGGCCGCCTGACGAAGCTCGCCCTTCCCTTTAAGGAGAAGGCCGATGCCGTAGTCGTTCCAGCGTTGCCATTCAGGAATCCCTCGACCCTCCGCAGCCACTGCCTCTGAAAAGTCGACACCTTCGACCGAAAACTCCACCGTGTCAGACGCAAGAATTGTTATGGGCAACGGATTTCCGTACGACTTTTCCGGATCAAACCCGCGTAGTGAAAGATCACCTTGTTTACGCCGTCCCGCGATGAACTCTTCGACGTACTCGCGGTCAAACTTTCGATAAAGAAGTGCCAGCTCTACCTTCACTGAAGCGTTCAGATCATCGGGCAAGACAAGTTCGTAGTGGACGGTCTGACCAGCTCCGGGCGGAATCTGATGGTTGTACAGCGGCGTAAAAATGTCCTGAGCGTTGCGGCGGTTGATGCGGTTTCCGTTCTTATCGAGCACAAACGAGTTGACCCGATGAGCGGCTTTATCCACATCACCACGCTGATCGACGTGGCCGCTTTGCCCGAGTACACGGTCACCGCTGGAAACTGTTAACCGCAGCCACAATTCGTTCGAGTCAGACGTTCCCTGTGTGAGATGATGCCCAGGTTTTAATGTGCGAATAACCGTTTCCAGCAAGTAAGACGAGCCTGGCTTGAGTACTGGAACGACGGGCCGCAGTGGAGCTGTTAACTCGCCATCGATCTGGGCGTCGGCTCGCAGCCCAAAGATGTCGACTCGGCAACAGCCTTCGAGAATTGACTGCTGACGCTTCATGGCATCGCCGTGGCTATTCCACCATGGCAGCGCCGTATTGCCGCCAGGAAACAAATGGTCGTGAACTTTCAGCCTGCCGGAATCATCGAGAATTCGTGCGCCGAAATCATCAGACTCGCGGGGCGGCATGTGACACCCGTTGCAGTCTTCCTGAGCGACGTCGGGATAGTAGAAGCTGCGTGCCCCATGCCCGGACACTCCGCTTAGCAGATACGAATCGTAGTGATTCTGTCCGCGCAGGAATTCCTTGTAATGATTCAGTTCGTACGGCAGACTGACCTTGTGGCAGACAGAGCAGAATTCAGCCTCTGAATGAAAATCTTTAAGGAACGTCTTCTTATGAAACGCCGGCTTCGCCTTCACAAGCTGCTCGTTCACCCACTGCAGAATCAGACTGTCGCTTGAGGCAAACGGGTAATGCAGCGGTTCTTCGATCGTGTAATCGCCGTTGCCTTTGTTCGAATTGATATTCGTCATGGCGTGGCAAACGGTGCATGTGATACCGGCGTGAGCCGTCGGATCCTGAACATCGTCGAAATCGGGCTTGTCGAATGCGCCACTGAAGAACGGCACGGGGTCGTGACAACCGGCACACCACCGTGATGCTTGAATGTTTCCGTCTCGAGCCATCAGAACTTCGCGTGTCTCACGCACGGATGAAAGATACGCCGGGTTATTGAACGAGCTGAATCGGTGAGCACTCTTCTGCCAGTCGGTGTGCACGTCCTCATGACAGCGGCGACAGTATTCATCGTTGGACAGGGCGTCGGCAGCAATAAACTTACCCGTTGCGGTTCTGGCCAGAGACGGTTCGAAGTATTTGTCGCCGGTCGCCGGTCCTTTGACGTTCCAACCACGAGGATCGGACGAGTGCAGCCCGACCATCGCCACGACCGTTGCGGCCACAACTCCGCCATATGCAAGGCCGACCTTCCAACGAATTTTCGGTCCAACCAGACGATGCAGCCAATAGAGCCACGCTCCGACGACGGGAGCGCCAACATGCAGCCAGTAAACAATGGATCGAGCCGCTGGGTTTTTAAGATCGAACACGCCCGAAATCCGGACCAGCATCAGCCCAGTAATCAAGACGACGATGCAAACTGCAAACAAGGCGTAACCGACCCGGACCGCGCGACGATTTCGCCGCTTCCACGTGTTTAACATGTGAGCGACGCCAAACACAACGAACGGTACGATGATCAAGAAGCCCAGAACCAGATGCCCCAGGAACATCAAAAAGTAGAAGTAGTTCTGGTACGTTTCACCTGTAAACCATTCCAGAACCGTCACGCTGGCCAGGTAACCGGAGTTCGCTCCGACCAATGCCAACAGAGCAAAAACTACGGAAAGCAATCGGCGCAGCCGCGGGCCGATCGCTTTGACAACTTTGGTTGCGGGCGCAGTTGCTTCAGTGTTTCGGGGTCGTCCGTCCACGTTCATTCACAGCCTGGATTATGTCGGAGGTTCCATTTGCATGAGCATTCTAGCTGACTCGCGTACACTGTCGAACAGTCTTTTGAATCCGCAAAACTGAGAATTCTGCAGACTGTTCGCAATACTGACCGTTGCGATAGGCTTCTGGACACGAGTCGACCAGAGTCACTCGCTCATTTCACATCCACTGCATGTCGTTCACCAATACATCTTAGCTCACCAGTCAATCATCAATGCCTCAGAAATATCGTGTCGCATCTCTCAGCGAAATCCCGAACGAAACCGGCCTGGAAGTTACCGCAGGGGGCCGAGTCATCGCTCTCTTTAAAACTGACGATGGCGTCCGTGCCATTGACGGAATCTGCGCCCACGCTGGGGGACCGGTCGGCAAAGGAACAATCGACGGAACAGTGGTAACCTGCCCGTGGCACGGCTGGCAATACGATGTCGAAACAGGGCTGCACTGTCTGACACCGCAAATTTGTCAACAGTCATTTGACATCGAAATCGACGGAGATGATGTCATTGTAGATATCCCCTGACTGGCTCCTCGGCACACTCTGAATTTCTCCACCAGGCCGGTATCTGAAACATCTTTGAAGAAGCGGACCGAAATTCAGCGTCGCACTGCAAGATCTACTTTTATGATTGTACGGGGAGTGCAAGGGCTTTTGGAATTGACCTGTTCCTGAGGGCCGTGAGTTTTCCTGCAGAGGTGCGTGGCATCTGGTGTATAAAAAGGCAGTCGTTCCAGGCGTTGTATCGCACGCTGGCCAGAGCGCCGAAAGAAGACGTCTCGGCTGCGCAGTATTTCGTGATGTTCAATCCGATCAGGTACTGCGGGCGGTCTGACGGGTTGCTTACTACCAGCGGCGTGCTCACAGCTCGCCGGGGAGTGTGACACCAGCAACTTTTCCGCAAATGACGAAGTGGTTTGATCTCATAGTCGGTTGAGACTCAAATCGGTCACTGAGTCGCCGCGTCGTCGTACTTTGAGACTGATCCGACAGTCGTCGCTCCGACAGAATGACGCAGACCGGCAACATGATACACGTGAGTTTTCAGTCGAATGGAACTGGTTTGTGCGGTCAGGCTGGATGAGTCACGAAAAAATGTCACAATGCTCGACGCGGCGCATGCACAACACTCTCGAACTGTACAGAACGGAATGATAAATGCTTTTTAACTTTCGAAGATTGACCGTCCAGACGTGCCTGTTGGCGTTGCTCGTCTGTCAGGTTGTTGATGCGGCAGACGCCACCGAGCGGCCGAATATTCTGTTCATCTTTTCGGACGACCACGCCCCTCACGCCATCGGTGCTTACAACGGTTGGCTGAAAAAGGTCGATCCGACACCCAATATTGACAAGCTTGCGAAACAGGGAATGCTGTTTGAAAACAGTTTCTGTACGAATTCGATTTGTGGCCCGAGTCGGGCAGTGATTCTTTCCGGTAAACACAGCCACAAGAACGGGTTCATGAACAATGGAAACTCGTTCGATTGGGACCAGCAGACCTTCGCGAAGGTTTTGCAGAAGTCCGGTTACAACACCGCTATTTACGGAAAGTCACATCTGAAAGGGGCCCCGCAGGGCTTTGATGACTGGAAAGTGCTGCCTGGACAGGGACTGTACTACAACCCGGACATGAAAACGCCGAAAGGCATGAAGCGGATCGAAGGTCACTGCACGGATATTGTAACCGACCTGGCGATCGAATGGCTGAAAGTGGGCCGCGACAACGACAAACCGTTCTGTCTGATGGTTCAGCACAAGGCACCTCACCGTAACTGGATGCCGGCCGAGCGGCATCTCCACCTGTACGACGACATCGAAATCCCGTACCCCAACACGCTGTTCGACAAGTGGCACGACAATGCTCCACCCGCTCGATTTCAGGAGTTGGAAATCGATCGGCACATGCATCTTAACTTTGACCTGTTCGTTGACCTGACCGCCGATTTTCCTGGCAACAAAATCGTTGGTCGATTCGATCGATCAGCCTGGCGAAACCTGCAACGCATGACGTCAGAACAGACGAAAGCCTGGCGAGACGCTTACGGCCCGAAGGACGCTGAGTTTCATCGACTCAATCCGCAGGCAGACGAACTGGTCCGTTGGAAGTATCAGCGTTACGCCAAGAATTACCTGCGTTGCGTGAAGGGTGTTGACGAGAGTGTTGGCAAGTTAATGGCCACTCTGGACCAGATGGACCTCGACGAGAATACGGTCGTCATCTATTCATCCGATCAGGGTTTCTTTATCGGAGACCACGGATGGTACGACAAACGATGGATGTACGAAGAGTCGCTCAAGATGCCTTTTATCTGCAAATGGCCGGGCGTGACGAAGCCAGGGTCGCGTGTCAAAGAGCTTATTCAGAACCTCGACTACGGCGAAACATTTATCGAAATGGCTGGAGCGGAGGTTCCGGATGACATGCAGGGCAAGTCACTTGTTCCCCTGCTGAAAGGCGAAAAGCCTGACGACTGGAGAAAATCTATCTATTACCACTACTACGAATACCCCAGCGTCCACATGGTGCCGCGACACTACGGAGTCCGAACCGAACAGTACAAGCTGATCTACTTCTACCAGTTCGACGAATGGGAATTCTACGACCTTAAAGCAGACCCGGACGAACTGCAGAATGAATACGAAAACAAAGAGTATGCCGACCAGATCGCCGTTTGCAAAAAGGAACTGGCTCGACTCCGCAAGCACTATGACGATCAGAGCGACACTGGTGTCATGCCCAAAGAATGGCAGGACGAAGTCCGCAATCTGCGCGCGGCAAACTGACGCTGCGAGGCGATGCACATAACGAGGGCGTTTGGGGTCAAAGGTGATTCCATACGCCCTTTTTATTTCACCATCGAATCGTGAGGCTGAAAATTCGAGGAATTTTCAGTTACCGACGGCGACGCGTCACGGTTACCAGTATCGTGCAAATAGATCGGTTTCGCCGGGGCGGGATCGAGCAACTTTGAAACGAAAGGTGGACTAAGATGACGAATTTAGTATGGGTTTACTCGGCGTATTTGATTGTTTGTTTGAGTGTTACGATCTGGGTTGGCAAAACGCTTCAGCGAAATGCACCCGTATTCTTGAATGACGGTAGTAAAGATGGCAAAGAATTCACCGAGGCACTGGTGCATCTGCTGACTGTGGGCTTTTACCTGATCAACGTAGGAGCAATTTCCGTGGCGTTGAAATATGGCGATCTACGCGGCGATGATCTGACGGGAGCCGTTGAACTGCTCAGCACAAAAGTCGGAATAATCCTGCTGGTACTGGGTCTGGTTCACTCGGTCATACTGGCAAAGCTGACAATCATTCGGCGGAATGTCGTGCAGGGAAACGGAGTCTGGCTTGATGAATCGGTGACTGGCCAGGCATCTGATACTGGGTCAATCCAATGATAGTTGCAGTTTATGTGGTCTATCTGGTTGTTAGCCTGTTGGTGACAGTTCTGCTTGGTCGAACTCTTCATCGCCACGGCCGTTATTTTGTAATCAGATGCCTGAACGGTGACGTTCAGGCAGCCGACTCCGTGAACAATCTGCTGCTGGCTGGCTTTTATCTGGTTAATATTGCTTTTGTGGCATTGGTTCTAAAGTCTGACATCAACGTTGTTACCTGCCGGCAGTCTGTCGATCTGCTCTCAACGAAGCTAGGTATCGTCATGCTGACACTCGGGGTGCTGCATTTTGTAAATTTGACCGTTCTCGGATTTATAAAGTCGCGAGACTTCTGAGCCCGCATTCGGTATAGGATGCGCGTGGACTCACTTGATTCCATGGAAGCTCGGGTTATTTGAATCAAATTGCTGAAGCCTCATCGTCCCCGTGAAAAGGAAGAGGCCACCGATCAGGTAAGGACATCATGGAAGCTGGAATTGTCGGATTACCCAACGTTGGTAAGAGCACGCTGTTTAACGCATTGACGATGTCGCAGGCTGCGGCCAGCGCAAATTATCCTTTCTGTACGATCGAACCGAATGAGGGAATCGTTCCTGTTCCGGACGGACGGCTGGAGCGAATTACGAAATACATCGTTCCGCAGAAAGTTATTCCCGCGACGCTTAAGCTGGTCGACATTGCCGGAATCGTCAAAGGCGCCAGCGAGGGCGAAGGTCTGGGAAACAAATTTCTGAGCCACATTCGCGAAGTCGACGCGATTCTGCAGGTCGTTCGTTGCTTTGAAGATGCGGATGTCACTCACGTCGGCGGCGATGTCGATCCGCTGTCCGATATTGAGACGATCGAGACTGAGCTCCTGCTCGCCGACATGCAGACGCTGGATAACACACTGCCAAAAGTCGAACGGACCGCTCGCAGTGGAGATGCAGATGCAAAGCTCGCCGTCGAGGTGATCAAGAAGTGCCAGGCTTGTGTCAACGAATCGGTGCCAATCCGAACTCTCGAATTTGAAGCTGATGAGCAAAAGGTCGTCAACGGCTACGGTCTGATGACGGCCAAACCGGTTCTTTATATTGCAAATGTCGACGAAGACGATCTGGAAGGCCAGGGCCCTCACATCAAGAAAGTTCGGGAGTACGCCGCAAAACATGGTGCCGATGTTGTTCCCGTCTGTGCCAAACTCGAATCGGAACTGGCAGAACTCGATGAAGAGGACCGCACCGAATTGCTGGAATCGGTCGGGTTGACCGAAGCAGCACTCGGACCGCTGGCTCGCGCTGCCTATCACACATTGGGATTTGAGAGCTACTTCACAGCAGGCGAGAAGGAAGTTCGCGCGTGGACAATTCCGGCGGGAGCTACGGCGCCTCAGGCGGCAGGTGTCATTCACACTGACTTTGAACGAGGTTTCATTCGCGCTGAAGTTTATGCGCTGGAAGACCTTGAAGAGTTCAGTAACGAAAAAGAAATCCGGGCTGCTGGAAAAATGCGAGTTGAAGGCAAGAACTACGTAATGCAGGATGGTGACATCTGCCACTTCCTGTTCAATGTTTGAGCGGACAACAGGTGGCCATGATACTGTAATTCCCGAAGACGTAAATTTTCGCGCACCGCGAAGGATAGGACCAAAGATTTCCTGCGACTTTCCGTCTTCAGACAAATTATGATGTGGAGTTTTAACCAGGCTGGCTGACGAAGGTTCCGATCTCATGACGGATACATCTCGCCGGGAGTTTCTAGTTGGCGTAGCTGCTGGCAGCATTGCCAGCAGCGCGGCCCTTAATGCAAGTGGAACGTTTGCCGCAGGAGAAAATACCGCCCCGCTCAAAGCCCGCCGCTCGGCCGTGAACCGTCGACGGCGAGTTATCTATAACAACGATGGAGACGACATCTGGGCGAAGGGGGCCGACACGGTCGATAAGTTTCTGGCCGTCCGCCATCTGCCTCTGCTGAACACACACGTAGACAGCATTCACTACTGC
>Ga0315331_10002053_pt1 | contig 15241 bp, 14 predicted proteins | sample M160m34915metaG_FD_203456 | JGI IMG/M metagenome (GOLD analysis project Ga0315331, IMG submission 203456) | Ammonia-oxidizing marine archaeal communities from Monterey Bay, California, United States - M1 60m 34915 | ecosystem: Environmental > Aquatic > Marine > Intertidal zone | place: USA...
CCACCTCCCGCAAAGACCGCCAACACCCTAAACAGAACTTTGTTTTTGAATTTATCTGACAAACGCCAACACAAGGGGAAGGTATTTGATCAATATTCTCCATGCGTTTTTCCATTCTACATCATTTTAAAACGTTATTGGTTACATCCCTAACCACTTTATCTCTATAAGGAATTTGTTCTCACGCAGCTGCAATTGCTTCTTTTTCATATTCAGAAATCTTCACTGAAAATTCTGAAACCAGTTCTTCCAACTTGGCAGAACCAGAACCAGTGATCAAATTTTTGTCTAACATAACTGCCTGATCAACCCAATTCGCGGCGGCCGCGATCAGATCCCCTTTTACAATGCTAGAGCTTGTGAGCGAAACTCCCACAACCTGTTCAATCGCAATCAATAACTTTACACTATCGCCGATTAGCAGGACTGGCATATCTGCCTTTAAAAACGCCTTTAAAATTCGTTTGGCGTGTGGGTCATTAAACAATTTGTCAACGCTCCTAATACCACCAGGAATTATTAGACCGTCAAAGTCTATTGCCAATGTATCCGAGACATCTGAGTGAACAGGAAAGAAATGACCCCAATTACCTTCGTACCAACCATTCACCAAATTTTTCACTCTTGAAACCACTTTCACTGCAGCCCCTAATTCAATAAGACGTTTCTGTGGGTCCGTGAATTCTACCTCATCAAAACCATTTGAAACTAAAATCGCTACGGTGCGTCCATCAAGAAGTTTCTCATTCATACTTCAGTCCCCTCCCTGCCAATGAACCAAATAACTAATGATTTGGTTAAGTTTAGGAATAAAATCAATCTTTAAAACCGGTTTGCATTAACTTCCCACGACGACCCTTCTGAAAGCACGGACTAGCCTGCAGACATTACAGTCAATATAAAACTGCTCTTTTCTATAGATTAACATCGTAGTGCGGTTAGCATATACCAAGGCATATCAATGCACGTGAACTACATCGACCCTAATATAATTTCAACCCCTTGATAGAATAATCCTTAAATAAATGACGGAAATCTAATTAATAAAAAAAAACATTTAGTTTTGAGTATTAAAGATAATGGCTTTACTTATTTAACTTCTTAAAAATATGAGAAAAAATTAGTTATAATATGCAGGTTACTTGTTATAATATTTCGAATATCATTCAGGTTATATTATCTCAAAAAACAGAACCACAGGAGGTAATAGGTTGTATTGTCAGACTACAAAGTCTATCCGCGTCAGCGTTAAGACAAGTTTTCTAGAGAAACAATCGTCACCACAAGAGTCCTATTTTGTGTGGGCATATGAAATAAAAATAGAAAATTTGGGGAGTACCAACGTTCAACTTTTGAATCGCAAATGGTCTATAACCGATGCAGATGGTCAAACTCAGATAGTGGAAGGGCCGGGGGTGGTCGGGGAACAACCCTTTATTCAACCTGGAGGAATCTTCGAGTATACCAGCGGGACGCCTTTAAAAACGCCTTCTGGATTAATGGTAGGGGTTTATGAAATGGCCGACTCTCAAGGCATTGAGTTTAATGTTAATGTGCCAGCGTATTCTTTGGATAGTCCTCATCAAACAGTAGAGTTGAATTGACGGAAGATATGGATTATCTCATAACAGGAGAGCGAGCGAATGCGTCAATGGCGATAGAGACCTAAGGCATGATTTTATGAGAGCAATAGGTCAATCTCAGTATTAGCTTTGCCGTTGAGTAATATGTAAAATCGCAATATAAAGAATTATCTAGTTATTTTGGCATGTCTTTTCTATTTCAATAACATCGATTGGAACTGGCTTGGTAGCCTTTGGACCTGTTCTCTTTATTATCGGCTTACTAATGTCTCTTTTAGCAATTGCGATGGGGTTACCCGCAATAGCAGACTTGGCAACAGATAATGCAGACTGGCAAGTATTTGCAGGTTCTGCCGCTGTGGCATTGTTTGTCGGTGTATCACTAATGCTGGCTACAAAAACTAGCTCCCGGTCCAATCTTAATTTAAGACAAGCATTTTTACTGACAACGTTGAGCTGGGTGGCCGTGGCAGCCGTGGGAGCTCTACCTTTTATGTTCTCTGAACTAAAGTTAAGCATAACGGATGCTTTTTTTGAATCTATGTCGGGGATTACTACAACAGGATCAACGGTAATCCTAGGTTTAGACCACGCGCCCCCAGGAATTTTACTTTGGCGGGCATTATTACAATGGCTAGGCGGGGTTGGGATTATCGTCATGGCCATGGCTATGCTTCCGATGTTGAGCGTAGGAGGCATGCAACTATTTAGAACAGAAGCTTTCGATGCGCCAGATAAGGTTCTTCCGAGGGCGGCTCAATTAGCAGGTGGGATTTTTGCTATTTATTTGATAATGACAGGATTATGTGCACTGGGGCTCTGGATTGCTGGATTTAATGGTTTCGATGCTATAACGCATTCTATGACCACGATCGCGACGGGTGGCTATTCAACTAAGGATGGATCTATAGGATATTTTAATAACCCGGCCGCAGACTGGATTATCATAGCTGGAATGATTATTGGTTCACTTCCCTTTGTGTATTACCTCCGGGTAGTGCGGGGCGATTTGTCACCCATCATCAATGATAGTCAAGTGAAATGGTTTTTAGTAATTGTTCTCGTCTCAGTATTTGTTATCACCTTATGGATATGGGATGCAGCAGGTTTAGAAGGTATGGATAACTTTAGGCATGCAACTTTTAATGTCATTTCAATACTAACCGGCACCGGTTATGTCACACAAGACTTTGGTCTCTGGGGTGGTTTCCCTGTAACTTTTCTACTGTGTTTGATGTTTGTAGGTGGCTGCGCTGGATCAACAACCTGCGGAATAAAAATATTTCGCTTTCAAATTCTAGCTGCAACAGCTCAAGCGCAATTGAGCCGCCTATTAGTGCCGCATGGTGTTTTCATTCCATATTATAATCGGAAAGTCATACCAGAAACTGTATCTAATGCGGTAATGGGTTTCTTCTTTTTATATATTGTTTGTTTTGCTGCTTTGGCTGCAGGGCTTTCAGCTCTAGGGCTTGACTTTATAACAGCTATATCTGGGGCAGCTACAGCAATAAGCAATGTCGGGCCTGGCCTTGGAGCTACAATCGGTCCTACAGGAAACTTTTCCAGTTTACCCGATTTAGCAAAGTGGATGTTAGCATTTGGAATGCTTTTGGGACGACTGGAATTATTTACTGTTCTAGTGATGTTTTCACCGGCATTCTGGAGTAGATAACTCAAAACTAGTGAGTGGTAATTTAATGACAGAGCATCTCGACAAAACTAAGGAATGGCTAGAACGATTAATTGCATTCGATACCACTTCCCGATTAAGTAATTTAGAACTAATAAATAATATTGAAACCTATCTGAACACGCTGGGTATTCAAACCAGGCTGACGCACAATAGCGAAAAATCAAAAGCCAATTTATGGTGCACAATCGGGCCTGAACAAATAGGTGGCATAGTCCTTTCTGGGCATACCGATGTTGTTCCAATTGATGGTCAAGCTTGGACCAAGCCAGCTTTTAAGATGACCGAAGAAAATGGTAAGCTTTATGGTCGAGGCACTTCGGATATGAAGGGGTTTTGTGCGATTTTATTGGCTATGGCGCCAGAAATGAAAAAGCGAAAACTAAAAACACCGGTTCATTTTGCATTTTCCTACGACGAAGAAGTTGGATGTGTTGGAGTAAGAAGCTTGATTAGTGATGTGGTCAAAAATTTGCCATTACCAAAAGCTGTAATAGTGGGCGAACCTACTTTGATGAAAATAGTAGGCGGAAATAAAGGAGGGCGAGCTTTTCGAACCACAGTGAAGGGTGTGCCGGGACATTCCAGCGAGCCGAGCCGAGGGGCTAATTCAATAATGGCAGCGGCACGGATTATTAATTACATTGAGGATCTACAATATGAACTTGAAAGTCAGGCCGAACCTGATTGTGGGTTTGACCCTCCCTACACTACATTTGACTTAGGAGTTATAAAAGGTGGCACGGCTAACAATATCATACCTGAGTACACTCATTTCAATTGGGGTTACCGAAGTTTGCCTTCTGAAGACCCAAATGTTTTAGAACAAAAAATAAGATCTTTTATTTCCAAAAATATTGAACCTCGATTGCAGGCAATATCAAGACAAGCTGGCGTCACCACAGAATTAAGAAACGATACACCTCCACTCATACCTGATCATCAATCAGCTGCTGAGCATTTAATCCGACATTTGACGGGGCTGAACGAGTCAGGAACAGTAGCTTTTGGGACAGAGGCAGGTTTATTTCAGCAAGCTGGGATACCTGGGGTTATTTTTGGGCCCGGGTCAATTCAACAAGCTCATCAACCAGATGAATTTATAGAGGTGAGCCAACTTTCAGAATGTATAAACTTTTTAAATAAGCTTATTGATTGGGCTGAAAATAACAGTAAAGCATGACCAAAAGCACATATATAACGGGCCCCCAAAAACTTAAAAAGGTTAGGATATGAGCACCTATCATACGTTAGATAACTTTTCCCCATCAGGGAAGCGTGTATTGGTGCGCGTTGATCTAAATGTGCCAATGCAAGGAGAAACAGTAACTGATACAAATAGGATTACAAAAATTCTACCTACTCTTAAAAGGCTATCAGCAGCGGGCGCAAAAGTAATTATATTATCGCACTTTGGAAGACCGAAGGGTGAATATCAATCAAATATGTCTCTTAACAAAGTGCTGCCGGCTTTAAGGGATGCGTTGGACGGCTATAATGTCACTTTTGCATCGAACTGTGTCGGGAGAATCGCCCGCGCGAATATAGACGCAATGAATGAGGGTGATATTTTGGTCCTCGAAAACGTTCGTTTTCACTCCGGGGAGGAGTCGAATGACCCTTCATTCGCATCAGAACTTGCAACGCTAGGAGATGCATTTGTAAATGACGCCTTTTCTGCTTCTCATAGAGCACATGCCTCTGTAACCTCATTAGCACGATTACTGCCATCTTACGCAGGGCTCTTACTGCAACTAGAGTTGGAGTCGTTAACCAGCGCACTTAACGAACCCCAACGCCCCTTAGGCGCTATAGTTGGTGGAGCCAAAGTATCTACTAAATTAGAACTGCTAAATAATTTAGTTAAAAAAGTCGATTTTTTGATAATCGGTGGAGGGATGGCCAACACTTTCCTTTTTGCAAGGGGCCTAAACATAGGCAAATCATTGGCAGAAAAAGAATTAGCAGAAACAGCGAGAAAAATTGAAAATATTGCGGTTAAATCAAAATGCAAAATATTACTACAAACTGATGCCGTAGTTGCTAAGGAATTGATTCCCGGACAAAAACCAGAAATTATTGATATATCGCAGATACCTGAAGACGCTATGATATTAGATGCTGGTCCCCAATCCACGTCTAATTTTTCTGAACATTTGGCTACCTGCAAGACTATTATCTGGAATGGTCCCCTTGGAGCCTTTGAAATTGCACCCTTTGATCAATCAACTATTTCTCTAGCTAGGGACGTTGCATTATATACGCAAACTAAAGACATTATATCTGTCGCCGGTGGAGGAGACACTGTATCTGCACTCACACATGCGGGCGTCAATGAACAGTTCAGCTACTTGTCAACAGCTGGTGGAGCATTCTTAGAGTGGCTTGAAGGTAAAGTGCTACCAGGGATTGCTGCGTTACAAGACTAGAAGTCAAGGGTTGACTTAAAAAGGCCAAATATTTAACCTTTCGATCGAAGGGAGTGTTGAAAGATGGTACAACCAGTAGCACCGCAGGCCACTGCGAACAATGCATCAGTGACAAATGTTGCTGTACCCCCTCCTACCGAGCAAATTAAGGCGTCTGGAATAAAGCCAACCGAGGCAAGCAGCGTTACCTCAACAGAGGAGAGAAATACGACTACTCCAGATAATGAAAATCAACGGGCAGAGGATAGTTCAATCCAACGGCAGCTCCAAGTAAAGTCTTTGGAGCGTGGGACTAATTTAGATATTTTGGTCTGATCCGAGGATTTTACATTTAGATAAAATAGTCGGTGTAACCTTTTTGATGGATATACCTTGCGGTATAGCTATCAGCGCTGCACAATAAGGGTATGTCTTCTAACGCATATGATAACCGCACTGGTGGTCCAATAAATAGACGTGTACCCACTGATGACACACTAGAGCGACTTGTTTGTGATGAGTGTGGGTTCATAAATTATACAAACCCAAAAATCATAGTAGGAGCCGTCTGCACTTGGGAGGATAAATTTCTGCTTTGTCAAAGATCTATACCTCCTCGATTAGGCTATTGGACTATGCCCGCAGGGTTTATGGAAGAAGGCGAAACCACTATTGAGGGTGCTATCCGAGAGGCAAAAGAAGAGGCATGCACGGATATCACTATTGATGCCTTATTGGGAATTTATAACATTGCTAGATTAAGCCAAGTCCATCTCATTTATAGAGCACAGCTCGTCTCACCAAAATACTCTGCTGGGACAGAGTCTCAGGCAGTGGATTTATTTGAATGGAATGATATCCCTTGGGAAGATCTGGCATTCCCAAGTGTGCATTGGGCATTAGCTCATTTTAAAGAAGTCGAAGGAAAAAAGGATTTCACCCCTCTTCCAGAAGGTAAAATCTAATTTTTTACGCTAAACCAAATTGTAAATAAAAATGCGATCCCTCGGGATGTTAAGAGGCGGGTCAATACGCATGTATGACCAAGTCGTTAATTCTTGGTCGCTCACTATAATTGACTCTCGCTTCATTAAACCCAACACAAGGGGCCCTATCTGTTCCGCAAGTTGTTGACTGGCTTGCTTTTCCCCAGTCCCAATATCTAAATGAGCTAGGACCGAATTGGCTCCTAATCGTTTTTTTGCTCTAGGTAAACTGTCTCGAAAATCACCCAAAAACTGGAAGTTTTCTTCCGGAATACAATCGGGATGAGCGGCTATTTCTCGCTCAAACACATAAATTTCTCGATTTGGTAATATCTCCCGCAGATGATCGTACGTTCGGCCATTACCCAGACCAAGCTCGAGTATTACTCCATTCATTCGGATCGCTTTACGAGCAGCCCACTCTAACGCTATTTTTTGGGAGGTCAAACGTCTGATTGCGCTATCAAGTCTACTCATTGTGGTTCACCTATTGAATTTACGAAAGAGCAGAACCTTCTATGTTTTATTACTAGCATCTCTGAGTTGCTTACTAGTGTTATCCAAACGAGACGCTAAAACACGCATCATCTCTACCGCAATTTCCGGAAACTCTACTATTAAATTGAAGAAAGTGTCTTTTTTTATTTGTAGCGTTGTAAGCGCATCCTGTGCAGTTATTGTAGCTGTTCGCGGGACATCGCATAGCAGGGATATGTCCCCAACAAAACCACCTCTCTTGATTCTATCTAACTCTAAAGATTTTGAGCCCTGTGCGATAGATACCACCGCCGTACCATCTAAAATAATGTATGCCGCGTCGCCATCATCACCCTCATTAAAGACGATCTCATTATCATCATATGTTAAACGTTCCGATGTAAAGGCCAATAGTTTTAGTTTCGCTAGGTCTACTTTGCTAAATAGAGGGAGATCTTTTAATAATTCGGCTTCTTTATTTAAACTCATAGTATTCTCCGATATCCCAAGGAATGATCCTATTCATCACGCAGTAAATTATTAAGAGTGCTATCGGCTTTTTTTTGTAGCTCTTCAAAACTGCCCGTTTCTACAACTCGGCCTCCGCTCATTACCATAACACGATCAAAAGCCCCAGCTAATGAAGCTCTTTGAAGTACCCAAAGAAGATTTTTACCTTTGGTCGATGTTATAATATTCGACATAATCTTGGTTTGGCTTCCCGAGTCCAAAGCAGAGGTTGCTTCGTTTAAAATGAGAATATCTGGGGATCTAACAAGAGCCCTTGCCAAAGAGACTTTTTGTCGCTGTGCTGAGGAAAGCTTTGATCCTGATAATCCAACCTGAAAATCAAGGCCAACCTCCACAATGACAGATCTCAGATTTTCCGAATCTATAACTTCGGCTATCAGTTTACCTACTAGCTCCGCAGCATTGGCCTTATCTGAGGCCACTTTACCAAACAAAATATTATCCTGCAGGGTTGCAGATCCATTATATTTTTCTTCTGAGAAAAATTCTATCGACCCTCTTAAATCATCAGGTATCTTTTCAGAAAATTTTTGTCGTGCCTTCAAAATACGATCTTTGATTGATTCAGTGATCAGGTCAAGTCGGTGTCGAGCGGGGATTAATTTAAATGGAAGAGCTAGAAATCTATCTCTGTCCTCTTCCTCCATAGCTTCTAGGCCTAACCTATCTGCTCGTCCAAGTAAGATTTGAAATTCTGGGAGATCATCCGTTGCAATAAATGAATACTGTGAGAAGTACTCATGGTCAGCTGGCAGATCCGCAAACAACTCGACCATTGTTGAGGCTACATCGCGACCCACCCGAATAAATTCATCTTCAAGGCCTGTTTCCAGTAATATTTCTCGTACATATTGACTTTCTGCTATCTTTTCTAAGACAAAGTCATCACCAACCGGCGTTCCAAACAGTAAGTTTTCCGCTACCGATGCGTTCGAATTGAATTTTTCACTATCAAATAGCTCGATAGAATTTGATATTTCTGGTTGCTTCAAACGGTTTCGTAACGCTTTCCGGGCAGCCAAAATGCGATCCGCTACCACCTTATTCTCGTCGGGATTGATTGTTCCTCTCAAGCCCAAATCATAGGTGTCGCCGTCTAGATCTACAGTTTTCAAAAGATCTAATAATTTCTCTCTAAGCTCAGCATCTGAATTTGCTCCTATTGCCTTATAATCAATCCAATCTGCCTCTAAATCGTCTAGAGAGTTCCCGGACAGCTCGGCATTACGAAGATTACGTTTCTTCTCATCCGAACCAATAATTTCTGCTGTGGCATCTTTCAAGGGCTGGTGCATTGCCCCTAGTAGAATGTTTTCTCGAAGTGAAGTGTTAAATACGAAAGCTGAAGGTCCTACATACCCCATTCGCCTCCCAGTTGCAGCCTCCGGCAAATCCAACGTTAGTTTATCGGCTACTTTGATTTGGCCTCCATCGGGAATGAGAAGCCGTGCCGTTAAAATTGCCGCAAGGTCCTTCCCACCACTGCTTGGACCAACAATCGCAACTTGCTCTGATTTTTCCGATTGGAATGACAGGCTTTCGATAATCGGTTGTCCCTCATCGTCCAAAACAGAGAGGTTGTTTGCACTAATTGGACCCGCAAGACTGAAATCAGCTTCAAGTTCTGCGTGTTGCGCATCTTCAGACAGGATTCCCGGTGGATCGAACTGTTCTATAACCTGATCATACTTAATTTTAGAATCGGCTAGCCTTTGATAGTAGGTAAGCAACTCTTTCCATGGAGCTGATAAATCTTTATACGCAGCTAGAATTGCAACCAGCGCACCAAATGTTAAATCGCCTTTAATTACTAGATAGCCGCCAATTGAATAAAAGAAAAACGGAGTCAATTGTGCTATAAAGTTGTTGACAAATTTGATGAAAAATTTTCTTTGGAAAATTTCATAACGTATATCGTAAATGGTACCCAAACGCTCGGTAAAAGTCGCTAAAACTCGTCGCGCGCCATCATTTGCATGAAGCTCTTCTATACCAGAAACCGATTCCCCTATTTTTTCTGATAATCTCCTTACATTTCTGACGCGGGCTTTTCCAAGTTGATTAACATGCCATTGCAACTTTGGTATTATGTAGCCTTGAATAGGGTATAATGCGATCGCAGCCAATCCAAGCATCCAATCCTGGACAAACATAAAAATAAGGATAGTAATTAGTGTTCCGCCCTGAAAAGCAGGAAGCGCAATTGAGTCTCCAACAAAACCACCAAGAGGCTCCACTTCGGCTGTAACCATTTGAATGACCTCACCCTGACTAACACGACGAAACTGAGGAAGAGGAAATCGCAGTACTCTAGATAAGAGATCAAATCTCAAACGCCGCAGCATGCGTTCCCCAAGCTGCCCGCGAAACACATTTACGTAGAATTTAAATCCACCGTTAATACATACGAGCATCAAGAAAGCTACACTGAGTATTAACAGATATTCTACCTGGTCAATTGACACACCAAAAATGTCAGAAGGTATATCCTTGCCACTTATAGCCTTATTTATAATGATTTTTGGCAAATCGAGGGAGAAATATAAAAACGGGAATGATAATGCTGTCATCACCAACAATATAATCTGATCGCGTTTACTATACCGCCATATAAATTTGAATAGTGTTTTTTCCATGGCCTTGCAGTCTAAAATTTCAATAATTGTTATTCTTTGTTCAAAGAATAGACTAAGAGAAGAGCTGGGTAAATGGAACTGGTTAGTTTTAAGAATTTATGGTAAAGGATCGACTGATCTATTCAAGGACCGTATTATGCCGTCTAGACAAAATAGAAGAAAGAAGCGTCCAGCACGCGTACTAATGTATAGCCATGACAGCTTTGGTTTGGGTCATTTAAGGCGTTGCCGTGAAATAGCTCACTCACTCGTTGCGTCAACCTCACAACTATCTGTTTTGATTCTATCGGGATCCCCAATTATTGGCAATTTTGACTTTAGAACGCGGGTGGACTTCGTCCGAATTCCTGGGGTAATCAAATTAAGAAATGGGGATTACACCTCTTTGAGTTTACATTTAGACATTGAGGAGACACTCGAGCTGAGAGAGTCGATAATCAGGCACACTGCAGATACCTTCGATCCTGATTTATTTATTGTTGATAAAGAGCCTTGGGGACTACGAGGTGAAGTCAAACAGACCATGGAAATGCTGAAAGCCCGAAATACACCTATAGTTTTGGGACTACGAGACGTGATGGATGAGCCTGCAGCGCTAGCTCCCGAATGGGAACGCAAAAACGTTTTACCAGCGTTGGAGAATCTCTATGATGAACTCTGGGTTTATGGGATGAAAGAAATCTGTGATCCCTTCGATGGATTAGATTTACCCGCAGATGTAAAACTAAAAACCAGATATACGGGATATCTTCGACGACGCGTTCCCATTATTGGTGCGTCTCCCCAACTGCCCGCACCAGAAGATCCTTTTATTCTTGTCACCGCTGGGGGCGGGGGCGACGGGGAGGGCTTAATGGAATGGGTCTTACGGGCTTATGAATACGATCCAGATCTTCCATATCCGGCCCTTCTTGTTCTCGGCCCTTTCATGGCACAAGAAAAACAGGCTGACTTTATAGAAAGGGCCAACGCTCTAGATAGGGTTCAAGTCATAACATTTGATACAAGAATTGAAAGTTTAATGGCAAAAGCTGCAGGTATGGTTTCAATGGGGGGGTACAATACTTTTTGCGAAATTTTATCATTCGATAAGCGGGCTTTAATAGTGCCTAGAACGGAACCTCGCCTGGAACAGTATATCCGTGCTCGCAGAGCGGAAGAATTAGGTATGATAAGTATGCTTGTCGATAACGGCGACCGAGACCCAAGAGAAATGGCCAAATCACTCAGGCGACTTCCTAGTCAACCAAAACCATCAGAAATGTTTTCATCCGAAATTCTTGGGGGGTTAAATTACGTAAACAGGCTTGCCAAACGATGGTTAAAAACAAATCGCGAGAACCGAAATGCGCAAGAACTAGATAGAGCGCACATTGCAGGTTAAAACGATCTTTAAAGATACAGATGAACTTGCCATCGTTGTGAAGGGATATCCTCGCCTATCCGAGACATTTATTGCGCAGGAGATCCTGACTCTCCAGAATGCCGGTATAAAAATTACGATAATTTCTCTGCGACATCCAACGGATAGAAAACAGCATCCCATAAATAAAAAAATCATGGCAGAATTATTGTATTTGCCTGAATATTTATTTGTTGAACCCCTTCGGGTAGTACGAAGTTGGATGAAAGTACGGTCCCAAGAGGGCTACAAAAAAGCTCTCAAGACTTGGTTAAAAGATTTGTTCAGGGACCCAACACCTAATAGAATCAGACGCTGGGGACAGGCTTTGGTCTTATCAGCAGAACTTAGCCCAAGTATAAAACATCTTTACGCACATTTTCTTCATACACCCGCTTCCGTTACTTATTATGCAGCTCTTTTAACTGGCCGCTCCTGGTCCGTCTCAGCCCACGCAAAAGATATATGGTTAACACCTCATTGGGAAAAAAGTGAGAAACTTCTCTCATGTGAATGGGCGGTAACCTGCAGTTCTTACGGTTTTAACCACCTAAATTCGATTGTTTATGGAAAAACACAATTGAGCTACCATGGTTTAGACTTGGCATCACTACCAGAACCACCACCAACTAGATTGCTTAATACCGGCACCAGGACTGATGATCCAATCAAGCTTCTATCCGTGGGCCGAGCTGTTCCCAAAAAAGGCTTCGATATTTTATTAGACGCGCTTTCAAAATTGCCTAGTAACCTCAACTGGACATGGACCCATGTCGGTGGGGGCCAAGAATTAAAAAAACTCAAAAAGATCGCCCATGACCTAGCTATTGAGAAAAAAATAATTTGGAGAGGTGCGTGTGACCAAAGTGAGGTATTTGACGAATACCAAAGAGCTGAAATATTTATCTTACCAAGTGTGATAGCAAAAGATGGAGACAGGGACGGTCTACCAAATGTTCTCATGGAAGCAGCTAGTCAGGAGCTATGTTGTATAGCAAGTGATGTGGCTGCATTATCCGAATTCATCATACATGGTAAAACTGGTTTGCTGGTGCCCCCGAATAATCCTGACGCCCTGGTTCAAGCGATTATTAAGCTGACATTTGATTATAAACTCAGAATAGAAATGGGTTCTGATAATTACAAACGACTTAAGAAAAACTTTTGTCATATCACCGAGGTAAATAAAATTATTGATAACCTTGGAAACTCAAAAGAGGGCGTCACCAACAACCTGGTTGAGCTTTAACCATGAATATTGGGTTTTATGCACCGTTGAAATCACCTGACTCTGCGATTCCTTCAGGGGATCGAGAGATGGCTAAGTTATTGTTTAGTAGCCTTCAGAGTCAGGGGCACGAGGTCAAACTAGTAAGCAGATTCAAAAGCAGGGAACCTGAAGGTTTAGTAGAACGACAGAAACAACTGCAGCTTCAAGGTGAGCAAGTTAGTAACGAACTCATTCAAGAGTTTTCTACCATAGGAAATTGGCGCCCTGACCTTTGGTTTACATATCACATGTTTTATAAGGCGCCCGATTTAATTGGTCCAAAAATTTCTGCGGCGTTAAAAATTCCATATGTTGTTGCAGAAGCGTCGCATTCCCCCAAAAGAGCCCGTGGGCGCTGGAATTTATTTCACCAAGAAGTTGAAAAGACAATCGCACATGCCGACTTAATCATTGGAATGAATACTAATGACCATGCGGCGATAAAACAGATAATAAACGATAATACCCGTTATGAAGAATTGCGACCTTTCCTAAAAATAAATAAAAACCGCTGCAGAAATAAAATAACTGAGCGCCGATATCTAGAAAAAAAGCATAAACTTCCCTTGGATTCTATTTGGCTACTGGCTGTTGGTATGATGCGTGATGGAGATAAGTTCGCCTCCTACAAAGTTTTGTCTGAGGCATTAACCAAAATAAATACAAACAAGAATTGGGAACTAATTATAATTGGCGATGGTCCATTAAGAACAGAAGTTGAGAAACTTTTTAGTAAAAAAATTATCTTTACGGGTAAACTTACATCAAACCAACTCCAAAAATACTATTCAAGTGCAGATATCTTTTTATGGCCAGCAATTAATGAAGCCTACGGTATGGCTCTGCTGGAAGCGCAATCTTCAGGAATGCCGGCTGTGGCCGGAGACTCTGGCGGCGTGGGGGATATTCTTCGTGACAATGAAACTGGCTTCCTTTCCAAACAAGGTGACGCCGCTGATTTTGCAGATAAAACCAGCACTTTAATAGATAACTTGGAACTCAGAAGAAATATGAGTCGGCACGCCCTTATGATTACAAGTCGAGATCATAGCTTTGATTTAAACAGCAATAAACTTGGAGCCTGGGTTTCAGAGACGTGTAACCAATTTGGAGGGCTGTAATGACAAGTTTACTCGCAGTAATTCGACACGGACCAACCGAATGGAACGAATTAGGGAAAATACAGGGCAGGACCGATATTCCATTAAGTGAAACAGGAGCATCTTTAATTCAACAGTTGCAATTACCGGATGTTTTTTCTGAAATCGATTGGATAACAAGTCCACTATCACGGGCTATAGAGACAGGGAAATTGCTCGGCATAACCGAAATGCTCATAGATGATCGATTAATAGAAACCAATTGGGGTGATTGGGAGGGTCAAGTTCTTCAGGATTTGCGGGTTAAATATGGAAAGGAAATGCTCGAAAATGAAAAAAGAGGTTTGGATTTAACTCCACCAGGTGGCGAATCTCCCCGCCAGGTTTGCCAACGACTGCAACCACTGTTATCCGATATTGCTGCCACTGGTGAGCAAAAACTAATTGGTGCCATAACACATAAGGGCGTAATAAGATCACTTTTATCGCTCGCTACGGGATGGGATATGTCAGAAAAGCCGCCCATTAGATTAGATTGGCAAGCGATTCATATATTTTCGATAGATTGCGAGGGCGCCATCAAACCCCATAAATTGAACCTTAAATTTAATAAACGAGATCCTGTATCATGAATAAACCTCGTCTGATGATTTACGTTCAGAACCTACTTGGTATTGGCCATTTAAGAAGAGCGGCGGGGATATCGCGCGCCGCTGTTGAAAGAGGTTTCGACGTCAGATTTGTTTCAGGCGGCTTTCCTATAAAAGATCTAAACATAGGAGGAGCAGAGTTTTATCAAATTCCCCCCGTCAGGTCGCTTGATGGTGATTTTAAAACTCTTGTGGCCGAAAATGATAAGGAGGTAGACGATTTATGGAAAAACAAGAGGCGAAAATTACTGCTAGATTTGTTCGAAAAAATTCAACCGGAAATACTGCTTACCGAGCTTTTTCCGTTTGGACGCAGGCAGTTTAGGTTTGAGCTTATCCCCCTACTGATCAAGGCTAAAGAAGCCAAGTGCTGTTCACAAGTAGTGTGTTCAATGCGTGATATTCTTGTTACCAAGCCTCGCCATGACAGAAATCTAGAAATAGTGGAAACACTGGAGAACTTTTACCAAAAAATCTTGGTGCATGGAGACCGAAGGGTTATATC
>Ga0315331_10002056_pt1 | contig 15233 bp, 9 predicted proteins | sample M160m34915metaG_FD_203456 | JGI IMG/M metagenome (GOLD analysis project Ga0315331, IMG submission 203456) | Ammonia-oxidizing marine archaeal communities from Monterey Bay, California, United States - M1 60m 34915 | ecosystem: Environmental > Aquatic > Marine > Intertidal zone | place: USA...
CTAGCGTCAAAGCGACTCTGTTTAAAACCGAGATCTTTAAGTTCTTCCACGACCGCCTGATTCAATTCGGGGATAACCTTGGATCTTGCCTTGGTCAGTTTTCTACCGATACTAGAAAGTTCAGCAACTAACTTTTCAATATCGCTGTTCAAATGCGCAAGCGTCTCTTCCCTGGATTCCAGGTCACTCAGCTTGTGCTGAGCCTGTTGAGCGAAATCAATGACCTGCCGCAATGAAGGCCCGTATTTCCTCTTCAGGGATTGCACCACTGAAATACGCTCCTCCAGCTCATTGAGTAATCCAGCGTCAAGGTCGAGACCATCTACATAATGAGACAAAGCCTGCTCTAATTCAGAAACCATATGCACTGTTTGCTGATGCAATTCGCTGATTTCATTGGAGTGTTGATCAATTGTGGAAAGTGAATCAACAGATCGCCCTATGGACCCCAAGATATCCCATAGTGATCCATCCTGGGCATTCAATGCCGACAGCGCAGATTGCCCCAATTCCAGTAGCTTTGAGGCGTTGAGAGTCTTTTCATAAGCTTCTTCCAGCTCATTCTCTGCCGCGGGGTCCAGATGAGCTGATTCGATTTCATGGACCTGATGCCTCAGCAACTCCAACTGTTGAGCGTGCGTTTGATCATCGACAATCAATGCAACTTTATGGTCCTCCAATTGTCGCAGTTTTTTCAGCAAGTCGGTGAACTCCTCTCGTAATGGATCCAGATGTCCATAGGCATCTAGAATTTCAAGTTGCCGCGAGGCGTCCAATAGCGACTGGTGATCATGAGGACCATGAATATCTACTAAAAGTTCGCCTATCAACTCGAGGGCTTCAAGTGTGGTAGGAGAGCCGTTGACAAACTGACGATTGGCACCGCTTGTCCTGAGTGATCTCTTCAGGATCAATATGCCATCATCGCATGATTCGAGTCCAAAATCATCCAGCAGTGGTGTCAGATCTTTCTCAATGCTTGCCGATTCAAAAACGGCTTCAATCACACATTGACTTGATCCAGCACGGATTAGACTGCGGTCGGCACGCTGACCAAGAATCAAATTCAATGCCCCGATCACAATGGATTTACCCGCACCGGTTTCGCCAGTGATAATATTGAAGCCCGATCTTAACTCCAAAGTAAGATCGGTCACCAATGCAAGATTCTTAATACGTAAAGTCGTGAGCATCGAATAAAAGATGGTGATCAATTTGCCTTCCGTGCTAGGTTTTCGCCAAGCTTAAATGTCGAAGATAGGCAGAGAAATGACAGATAAACAATTGAAGGTCGTATTTTTAGGGTCCGGCACTTCCCAAGGAGTGCCAATCATAGGCGCGGACTACCCCCCTGAATTCCTTGCCAATCCGAAAAACCATCGCACACGTCCGTCCATCTACGTTGAATCGAGTCAGGCACGCATTCTGGTTGATACAACCCCTGAAATGCGGATTCAGATACTGAGAGAGAACATCAAACATGTCGATGCTGTCTTGATAACGCATGCTCATGCGGATCATATCATGGGCATGGATGACTGCCGGAGGTTCTGTCAGCAAACCAAAGCTCCACTGCCTGTTTATGCAAACGCTGCAGCGATGGAAGGTATTAAACGTGTGTTTGAATACGCTTTCATTGGCAACCCAATCTCCAAAGGCTACTTTCAACCTGAGCCTCAAATCGTAGACGGGCCATTTTGTATAGGGAATGTCGATATTACTCCGGCACCTCTTCCTCATGGAAGAATCATTTCATGTGGTTATATTTTCTCACTGAACAACCAACCACTGCTGGCATATTTGACTGATTGCAAAGAAGTACCTGATTCGATCATAGAGCAAATTAAGGGAATACCGGTTGTGATACTCGATGCACTGCGATTTAATCCCCATCCAACCCACATGTGCTATGACGAAGCTCTGACTACGGCTCGCCGCATTCAAGCCAGGCAAACCTGGTTCACCCACTTGACTCATGATTACGACCATGATGTACATCAAGCAGAATTACCCGAAGGCGTCGGGTTGGCCTATGATGGCTTGAGACTTGAAATCGCTACTTGAGAAGCAATTACATTCGAATGTCAGTAAAACTAACAATTTCCAAAGTTAAAGCCTGCTTATTGGGTTCCATCGCATTCCTGAGCGTTTTAGGAGCGCCTGGTATCAACGCTGAAGTAGCCGGCCTGGGCAAGAGCGCCGTTGTTGTCTACAACAATAGTATGCCTGAATCGAAGGAAGTAGCATTACATTATGCCAAGCTTCGAAAGGTACCTGAAGGTCAGGTAATCGGTTTCCCTCTGGACAAGGGAGAAACTATTTCAAGGGACAAGTTTGAGTCTTCTCTCTACAAACCACTCTACCAGTTTTTCAAGGAGCAGGAATTATTTGAAACAGACTATGAGATAGTTCCAGCAACCCGCAAAAGTCCCGGCACGATTTACCAAAACCTCATCAAGTCTAAAATCCGATACTTAATACTCTGTTACGGCGTGCCAGTCAGGATCCAGGAAGACGAGGCTCTGAAGGAACTCGCGGAAAAGAACATGCGTGTGGAGTTACGCTACAACCGCGCAGCCGTTGATCACGAATTATCATGGCTAGGACGAGACCCTAAAAGAGTCACCTTGGCTGGCCCCATTCAGAACCCTTTGTTCGGGACGCAGAAAGCCATGGAGATCAAGCCCGAAAATGGAGTCATGATCGTTGCACGCCTGGATGGCCCCTCGGCGGCGATTGCAAAAGGCTTAGTCGACAAGGCCATGAAAGCTGAGGAAATGGGGATATGGGGTAGAGCTTATTTTGATGCTCGAGGATTAAAAACAGGTCCCTATCTTCAAGGCGACTCCTGGATACGTAATACAGCCCAACTCATGGCAAAGGCAGGTTTCGAAACCATACTCGATGATCTACCACCAACTTTTGCAGCGGGTGATCCATTGAGTCACATTGCGTTTTACGCAGGCTGGTATGCAGAAAATGTTTCAGGTCCATTCCTGCGTGACAAGGTCGAATTCATGCCTGGTGCTATAGCCTACCACTTACATTCCTACAGCGCTTCGATCCTCCGTACATCCGAAAAGCATTGGGCCGGCCCACTGCTCAGCAAAGGAGCAACAGCAACCATGGGATGTGTTTACGAGCCCTACCTCGGGGCTACTCCCGACATTGGAATTTTCTTCGAACGCTTGCTCATGGGATTCAGCTTTGGAGAAGCTGCCTATGCCTGCCAGAAGGTGCTTTCCTGGCAAACGACAGTGGTTGGAGACCCTCTTTATCATCCCCTCAGCAAACCTGTCGAATTACTTCAAATGGAGCTGACTGAGAAAAAAAGCCCTCTTCTGGCTTGGATTCGTATGATTGCGGCTAATCAAGCGCTTCAAAATGGAGCCGAAAAAACAGCGGTTGTTGAAGCGCTTGAAAAAGATATCCTGTCCCAGACACATCCCGTCCTCTGTGAAAAACTAGGTGATCTATACTTCAGTCTCAATCGCCCCGAAGATGCCCAGAAATCCTATGAACGCACATTGTTGCTGGACCCGAGCCGAGATCAGCGCAACCGACTGCTAATGGCACTGGCAGCCCTTGAAAGTCAGGATGGCGAACCGAATAAAGCCCTGGACCACATGGAGCAATTACTGGCGAATGACCTGAACTACCCAGAAAAAGCCAAACTGCTGGCCACCATGAAATCTCTGGCTGAGCAAACAGGTTTAACGGATCGAGCGGAAGATCTTGCCCGCCGGATTCTGCCCTTTAAAACCACTCCCTGAAAGCCAACCCTGCTGTAAATGCATACCCACTGAACATGCCATGATCTGTTGACTTCAAGGCTATTACCATGATGTCCGTTGCGTTAGAATTTTGTATACCCACGTTGTAGGTTTTCCTAAGTCGAACCTTTCACAAATCACGCTAAAGAAACATTCCACATATATCTCTGAGAAATATCCTTTAAACTGCAATTATCCGGCGCTAAATTCTAGATAATATATCCCATGACAGAAATTTATTTTAAATTCAGATTTGAGCTATCCGCATATGGAAGTGTTGTGGGCAGGCTGCGCATCTGCCTCGGTTGGTTCATCGTGTGTTCTTCCGCAACGCTCGCAGCTGAGAATGTCGATTTCAGCAGAGATATCAGTCCTATTTTATCTGATCGATGCTTTGCCTGTCACGGCCCGGATAGTGAGGCAAGAAAAGCAGATTTGCGCTTCGATGTGGAATCGGATCTTTCCAGAGCAGCGGACAGCGGATTTCCCATCATCAAACCCAGCGATGCTGATCACAGTGAATTGTTTCGTAGAATCATGTCATCAGACCCTGATGAGATAATGCCACCTCCAGATTTTCTAGTGCCGGTGACAGATTCGGAAAAAGCCCTTATCAGACGATGGATTGAAGAGGGAGCAGAATGGTCCAGTCACTGGGCGTTCAAAAAAATCCAATCACCAAACATGCCCGAGATCCATGGAGATGCCATCATCAGAAATCCCATCGACCGGTTTGTGGAATCTAAAGCCCAGCAAAAAGGTTTATCTTCGACGATGGAGGCTTCCAGAGAACGCCTTCTCAGGCGGGTAAGCCTCGATCTGACAGGATTGCCCCCTACCCCTGAGCTGAGAGACTCCTTTCTGAAGGACAAACACCCTCAAGCCTATGATAGGCTCGTGGATCAGCTGCTTGCTTCTGAACGATTCGGCGAACGCATGGCAATGGACTGGTTGGATATAGCAAGATTTGCCGATACATATGGTTACCAATCTGATCGATTCAACCATATGTGGCCCTGGCGCGATTGGGTGATCAATGCTTTCAACCGGAATCTTCCCTATGACCAATTCATCACCCAGCAAATGGCGGGGGACCTCATGGAGAATAAAGATCAGGAGACCGTTCTCGCAACTGCATTTCACCGAAACCATCGGCAAACAAATGAGGGTGGGAGTACAAACGAAGAGTTTCGCGTCGAATACAATGCAGACCGCTTGAAAACAACTGCATTGGCTTTTCTAGGGCTGACCATGGAATGCGCCCGCTGTCATGACCATAAATACGACCCCATATCTCAGGCCGACTATTACAGCATGTTTGCCTTTTTCAACAGTACTGACGAATCGGGCCTTTACTCGCACTTCACCGATGCCATCCCCTCACCTACCCATTTGCTGTATCGAGATGAGCAACAGGCAAAGCACTCGGACTTAACAGGTGAAATCCAGAGGCTTGAATCAATGGAGGATACAATTCGTAAAAACGCGGAAGAAGCTTTCCATCGCTGGTGGAAAGAAAATCCAGAGGCAGGCATTGATCCAGATAACAATTTAACAGGTTATTTTAATTTTGAGGACAAAAGCAAGGAAGGCTACGTAAACCACGCCAAGGAGAATCACCATGCAAAAGTGAGCGACAATCCATCACAATTTGAAGGCCCCAGGGGCAAGGCACTGCAATTCGATGGAGAAAATTCTATCTCAATTGATCAAGTGGCTGATTTCAATCGAACCCAACCTTTCTCGATGTCTGCATGGATCCACATCCCGAGGGAGAGGGAGCGTATCATTGTGATGCATCATTCCAAGGCGGGCTCAGATGCCGGCAGTCGTGGATATGAACTATTGCTTGAAAATGGGCATGCCGCTTTTGCATTGATTCATTTCTGGCCGGGAAACGCCATTAAAGTTCGTACGGCAGATAAATTACCGCTGCAAGAATGGCTCCATCTTGGTTGGACTTACGATGGATCCAGCAAAGCTGAAGGCATTCACTTTTTCATCAATGGTCGGTCGGTTGACACTGAAATCACAAGAAATTCATTATACAAGGACATTGCTTACGGAGGTAAAGTGCCCCTCCAGTTGGGAGCAAGATTTCGAGGCAGAGGTTACAAGGATGGGAAGCTGGACGAGCTGCGTATCTTCGATCAGTCACTCTCAGAACCTCAAATGCTTTCTGTTTTCAATGAGGCCAAACTCCCAAAAACAGGCGAGCAACCCAATCTGACAGATGGATGGTTCGACTACTGGCTTACTCGTTATCACGAGCCTTACCAGGACTTGCAAAAGAACCTTCTTCAGGCCCGGTCAGATGAAAACAACCTCATCAATGGGGTCACGGAAATCATGGCCATGGGAGATATCAAAGGCGGACGCAAAACTTATATTTTAAACCGTGGACAGTACGACTTGCCTGGGAAAGAGGTCAAACCAGGCACTCCTGAAAGAATCTTCCCATTCGATACAACCTGGCCTCAAAACCGTTTGGGCCTGGCCAAATGGCTGACCAGTCCAGATAACCCCCTGACCTCTAGGGTAGTCGTTAATCGTTTCTGGCAAATGTTTTTTGGCAGGGGCATCGTCGAAACCGCTGAGGATTTCGGTAGCCAGGGATCTCAGCCAACTCATCCTGAGCTTTTGGATTGGATGGCTGCCTGGTATGTCGAAAACGAATGGGACACCAAAGCTCTTTGTCGTTTGATTGTCACCTCACACACTTATCGAAAGGAATCCATTCCTACCGAGGAAATGCTGACAATGGACCCTGAAAACAAATGGCTGGCAAGAGGTCCCAAACAACGACTCATGGCAGAAATGATTCGAGATCAGGCACTGAGTGCGGCTGACATCCTTTCCCCAAAACTTGGAGGTCCCAGTGTCAAACCTTACCAGCCACCTGGAGTCTGGAAAGAGGTGTCCGGGGCTACTTACCAGGCATCAAAAGGTGAAGGTTTACACCGACGCAGCCTCTACACCTTCTTGAAACGAACCGCGCCGCCCCCATCCATGCTTACATTCGATGCCACTTCCCGTGAGGATTGTATTTCAAGACGTATACCAACAAATACTCCTCTTCAGGCACTTGTGCTTCTCAATGACCCTCAATTCATCGAGGCCGCGCGCATGTTGGCTCAACGAATGCTTCTCGAAGGCGGCGATTCTCTTGAGGATCAAATCAGTTTTGGATTCCGTTTAGTTTTAACAAGAAAACCAAGCAACCGTGAGCTGACTGTACTTAGTGCAATCTTTTCAGAAAGACTCAAGTCACTCACCGCCCCCACGGAAGTCAATGCCGACAAAAAAGAGACCATCGAAACCGTGGGTGAGATAAAATGGAAGGAAGGTTTGGACCGTCGTCAGCTTCAGAGTTTGACCGCCGTCTCACTGGCCATCCTGAACGTGGATGAAGCAATCGTTCGCAGATAATTGAAACCTTCGGATTAAAAACATGAATTCGCAAAACAATACGGACTGCAATCAATTCGAAACTTATTCCACTCGGCGCTCTTTTCTTTCTCGCTCGGGAATGGGACTGGGAGCGATGGCGCTTGGAAAACTGATGTCGGACGACCTGCAGCCATCCTCCTTCAAGGGCATCATGGATGCGCCTCATCACACCCCAAAGGCCAAGCGTGTGATTTATCTTTTCATGAGCGGTGGACCATCTCAGCTGGATCTGTTTGATCACAAACCCATGCTGAATAAAATGAACGGTGAGGATTTGCCTGATTCAGTGCGCATGGGGCAACGCCTCACTGGTATGTCCGCAAATCAGGCCAAACTGCCCATGGCTGGTTCTGCATTCAAGTTTTCAAGGAATGGACAATCCGGGTCGGAAATAAGCGAAATTCTGCCTTACACTTCCAAGATAGCAGATGACATCAGCATCATCCGTTCTCTTCACACGGAAGCCATCAACCATGACCCTGCCATCACCTTCTTTCAAACAGGGTCACAGCTGGCCGGACGTCCCTCGGTAGGTTCCTGGTTGAGTTACGGGTTGGGTTCGGAAAACGCAAATTTACCTGCTTTCTGCGTCTTGATTACTCGCAATAAAGGAGGCCAGCCGCTTTATGCGCGACTCTGGGGCAATGGATTCTTACCATCGGTGCATCAAGGTGTCCAGTTTCGAGCAGGCAAAGACCCTGTCCTTTATCTGGACAACCCAGTGGGTATCTCTCAAACGCAAAGGCGGTCCATGCTCGATCAGTTGAAACAATTAAATGAGATACAATTAGAGAATGAGCGAGACCCGGAAATAGCCACTCGTATTGCCCAGTACGAAATGGCCTACAGAATGCAATCCTCGGTTCCGGATGTCATGGATTTAAGCGACGAACCGGAATCTACTTTCAAACTCTACGGAGAAGATGCTCGTAAACCAGGAACCTTTGCTGCCAACTGCCTGCTTGCAAGGCGTCTTGCCGAACGAGACGTCAGGTTTATTCAATTATTTCATCAGGGATGGGATCAGCACGGAGGGCTCCCGAAGGGGATTACCAATCAATGCAAAGAAACGGATCAAGCCTCTGCCGCGCTGGTCACAGATTTAAAACGGCGCGGTTTGCTCGATGATACGATCGTGATCTGGGGCGGTGAGTTTGGCAGAACAAATTACTCTCAGGGTAAACTCACCAAAACAGATTACGGACGTGACCACCACCCGCGCTGCTTTACTCAATGGGTAGCTGGGGGAGGTTTCAAAGGTGGAGAAACTTACGGCGCTACTGATGAATTCGGTTACAATGTCATCAAGGATCCAGTGGAAGTGCACGATTTACATGCAACGCTGCTCCATCAACTCGGGATCCATCACGAGCGATTGAACTTCAAATATCAGGGAAGACGATTTCGATTAACAGATATTAAAGGCCACGTTATTAAATCACTGCTGACCTGATAATTTTCAATGAATATTTCTTGACCCAAATTTGATTATAGGATTCAAATGAAAACCTCGTTGAACGCGCGGGGGCAATGATGCATCGTCAAGAAAGCATCCAGATGGGCGAGTTCAACGCTTGAACGAACACTAGTAGTTCATGGTTATCCATGAGTGACTGGTGTTTTTTTTTGACTAGAACGAAAACAGCCTTGAAAAGGCATCCCAAACAAATCCTATGATAGCAACCGCTGAATACATTGAAAAACCAACATACGACGCCATTTCGATGAACGCCTATTTTCTGTGGGAAAAGAATGGCAAACCTCACGGAAGAGACGAAGAATTTTGGTTAAACGCAGAAAGAATGCTGCTCAATCAAATCGAGAGTTTGATTCAAAGAACGCAGAAAGAAGCCAAACCTGTTTCCCATCAAAAGCGCAAGGGCACCTCGAAAGCCCGATCGACAAACGCATCTAAGAAAGCAAAATCAAGCGCAAGGAAAGCAGCAGTAACTCAAGAAGCACGCAAACCCGCAAGAGCGAAAGCCACAACAACCACCGAAAGCAAGTCGAACGGAAAACCCCGAAAAAAGACGACGAAAGCTCAAGCCAAAAAAGTTATTTAGTCTGTATTAAGATACATATCCTGCAGTTCGCTGCGAGTGATCCCGTTTCCACAATTTTGTAAGATTGACCGTTCGCAGGGTTATGTTTTGAAGAAAAAGCCGAAAGGATCCGTTCCTTAGGTTTTTACGGTTCACGCCTATCATACAAATGAAAGGAATGAATTTATTGAGATGATTGATAAACAATCGGCAACCCAGTAAGGGGCAACAAAAATCAGTAAAAACTACCAGTGATTCATGGCAGTGGATTTGCCGAATGGGTAATGTAAGTGTCACCGTGAACAGACCCAAACTCTGGACCCTGCCTTTTGTTGTCAACCTTCCGGATTCCTGCCGATGCATTTCCATTAGCTGGTTCAAGTTGGTGGTGAGATGATTGAGTTGAAATTTTTAGATGCGCTCTTTCATCAAGACGAAAGTAAACCAAATCTTCAGATGATCCTGTCCAATATCTTGAAATCAAATATCAGGATGATTTTTCAAACTTTGTTACCACACTCATGAGGAGGATCCTTGGGTCGCGCATCATGATTTGATCAATGACGTTTCGCTTATTCACTGTCTTTATGGTGCTTTAAATAAAATGCATCATTGTTATTCCAAACTAAATACAAAAAGCACGGATGAACACCTCAAATTTGTTTATCGCTTTCGGTTGCTTTGGCGGTAAGAGGCGGTTAGTTTAGCACCCAACAAACACAATGATGAAGTTTAGTATTATTCTTTTGATAAGTATGTTGCCGTGCATAGCCATGGCTCAGAGTGGTGATAAGGCTGGGGAAGCTCAGGCTCCTCTGCCTGAACATTTGCGTCTTCCTGCCTCTCCTCCATTGACCCCGACAGATGCGCTTGCCAGTTTTCAGCTCCCCCCTGAGTTCGAAATAGAACTCGTAGTTTCTGAACCCTTGATAGGCGATCCAGTTGCAATGGAATTCGATCCAGACGGTAGAATCTGGGTAGTGGAAATGCGGGGTTATATGCCGAACATCCAAGGTACTGACGAAGATGCCCCTGTGGGCCGCATTGTAGTGCTTGAGGATGAGAACAATGATGGTCAGATGGACAAATCTACGGTTTTTCTGGACAATCTGGTCATGCCGAGAGCCATTGCACTCATTGACGGCGGACTGGTTGTAGCAGAACCCCCTCGCCTGTGGTTCTGCAAGGATCTGGACGGAGATTTAAAGTGTGATGAAAAGATTGAAATAGCGGGTGACTACGCAACTCAGAATGATCCAAAACACGGGCTTAGGTCCAACCCAGAACATGCCTCCAATGGTTTGATGTGGGCTCTTGACAATTGGATTTACAGTGCCAACCACACAACTCGGTTCCGTTATTCAAAAGGTGCATGGGACCGTGAACAAACACATTCCAGAGGTCAGTGGGGTATTAGTCAGGATGATTACGGCCGGGTATTTTACAACTCAAACAGTGATCAGTTGCGCGGAGACCTGATTCCTTCCGAATACTTGAAGCGGAATTCAAATTACAGAGATGCAAGGGGAGCAAGTGTCCGACTGGCGAAGGATCAATCTGTCTGGCCTGCTCGCATCAATCCGGGTGTAAATCGCGGATACCGCAAGGGAACCCTGCGAGAGGACGGTAAGCTCGCCCGATACACGGGCGCGTGCGGACCTGTGATTTACAGAGGGAACCAATTTCCATCCGAATATGTCGGTAACGCCTTCGTGTGCGAACCAACGGGCAATTTTGTTCGTCGAAATATTCTGAACGAGTCACAGGGCGCAATCAATGCTGTCAACGCCTATGATCGCATGGAGTTCTTGACATCTACTGATGAAAGGTTTCGCCCTGTGAATGCATACAATGGTCCTGATGGTTCTTTATACGTTGTCGATTTTTACCGGGGTTTGATTCAGCACCGTATTTACCTTACTTCATTCCTGAGAAAACAGATTGAGGATCGTGGCCTCTACGAACCCATTGGCCTCGGGCGCATTTATCGTGTGACTTACAAGGGGAAGGATGCAAAGCAGTCACCAGCCATGTCCTCAATGAGCAGTTCGAAACTTGCCAAACAACTGGGGCACCTCAATGGATGGAACCGAAGCACGGCTCAAAGACTGTTGGTTGAGAAAAACGACCCGAGCGTTCAACCGCTGATTGAGCAGATGGCCTCCAGCCACCGAAACCACCTGGCCCAGCTCCATTCCCTCTGGACCTTGGATGGCATGGGTGGTGTCGATTGGGCCATCCTCAAAGAGGCCCTTAAGTCGACTCACCCAAAAGTACGGTCGGCTGCCATACGCTTGTCTGAGCCTCAACTGAAGACATCATTGAAACCGATCGTGTTGGAGCAATTGCTGAGCCACCAATATGATGTACCTGAAGTTCAATTACAATTGGTGTTGAGCCTGGGCCAAACCAGCAGTAACAAGGCAATCAAAGCGGCAGCTTCCATACTGACTCAGAATTTGGAGCACCCTTACATGCGTAGTGCCGTTCTCTCTGGAATGAAAGGGAAAGAAGTTGATCTTCTGACTGAAATCATCAACCGATCCAACTGGTGGGCAAAGAAAAGTGAAAAAGCCGCGAGCCAGATCTACACAGAAATTGCGAAGTGTATCATACGATCCAGAGACGCAGAAGCGATCGAAACAGCCATTCAATTGGCTGCCAAGGCAGAGGTCGGCACATCAGTCGCTTTACTGACCGGATTTCGTGAATCAGCGTTCAAACGATCTCAGGGAAAATGGATACTCGATGGTCAGCAAATCGTCCTCAACAAAAAAGTGGAAGCGCTGAATGATCTGCTGGCTTCTCCTGATGAGAAACGTGCGGTTCTTGCCAAGGAGCTTTACAAGGCGTTCTCATGGCCTGGAAAGGCTGAGTTGAAAACATTGAGTCCTGAAGTAGTCGCACTCACCTCAGAACAGCAAGCTCGTTTCGATACTGGCCGTGACCTCTACGCGATCAGTTGCGGGGCATGCCACCAGCCACACGGACTTGGACAGGATGGTCTAGCCCCTCCGTTGAAAGACTCCGATTGGTCAACGGGCTCGAAGGAGCGCATGATCAGGATAGTGCTCCACGGACTACAGGGCCCCATCGAGGTTCATGGTAAGAAGTGGGAACTTATCATGCCCGGATTGTCTGTTTTTGACGATGAGCAGATTGCTTCCATCATGACATATGTCAGGCGTGAATGGGGACACACGGCCAGCCCTGTGGATCCTTCAGAAGTGAGATCCATCCGCACTCAATATCCCGGACGTGAAGACATGTGGACTGTAAAAGATTTGCTGAAGATCCAGTGATATGTTTCGACTTGACGATAAAATCACATTGGTGACGGGCGCAGGTTCCGGAATTGGCGAGTCAATCGCAAAGCTCTTCGGTCAATCCGGAGCTTTTGTCGGTGTCATTGATCGCGATCAGTCATCAGCAGAAGCAACCTCAAAATCCATCCGGGAGTCAGGCGGCAAATCAGAAGCCTTTCACTTTGACGTATGCAATGCAAAAGCGTGCAATGATCTTGCGGAGTCATTACAGGAGAGGTTTGGACGTATTGATATCCTGGTAAACAACGCAGGAATTGGCCATGTTGGTACTTTACTCGATACCGAAGCTGAAGATCTTGACCGGATGTATGATGTCAATGTGAAAGGCATTTTCAACATGACCAAGGCCGTGCTGATGGATATGGTAGGTTGTGGTAAGGGAAACATCATCAATCTGGCATCCATCGGGGGAGTCGTTGCCGTGCGGGACCGGCTGGCCTACTGCACTACGAAATTTGCTGTCGTTGGTTTCACAAAATGTATCGCCTTGGATCATGCAAGCGAGGGCATTCGGTGCAACTGCATTTGTCCCGGACGCGTGGAAACACCATTTGTGAAAGCCAGGCTTGCCGAGTATCCTGATCCGGAAAAAGCATATCAGGACATGGCATCCACCCAGGCACTAGGTCGCATGGCTAAACCTGAGGAAATTGCTTCTGCAGCCCTATATCTAGCAAGTGATGAATCGTCGTTTGTTACAGGGACTCCATTTCTCATTGATGGTGGATGGAGCGCAGGAAAGTAATGCTCGGATCTACCTCTTGACACTTTTTCCCATCAGATCTGAATGAACGAACGTTAATCGTAACTCCACGATTGGAATCTATCATTCACATCGACTGAATCGTATAGTTCCTTACAGACTACCCTTCTTTTCCAAATGTGGAAGTGTGTCAGGTATCACGTAAACTCCTGTTGTCATCTTCAAAGGTACGGGAGATTTTGGATGTTTGAATGTAAATTCGAGCATGAAAGCGCGCCAACCTTTTTCAGGACTATCTATTTGTACACTGTAGTTGAACCCAGAAGCATCGGTTGGCAATACGTCTTTAGAGGTCCAATTACGCCCAATTGTATCCACTCGAAAATCTCTGGCTTGTGGATTATCTGCATGCCATATCTTCACCGATTTCGGACTTCCACCTGTCACTTTGGCAGTTAAATGACCGGGGGAAGCGGATTCCCACTCCAGTTCAGGGATGGCTAAATCATGAATGATTGAAAAATAGCCCGCCATTAGTGTTTCCCAGGCATCGGTATCCCTCAGACTGTGTTCACCGTTCGGTACGTAGCGAATATTTTTTGGACCTTCGAGCTGATCATAGTAAAAACGCCAGGAATCAGGCAAAAAGAATTGGTCACCTGTTGCATTGATCATGAATTTGGGCATCGTCAATCGATCACGATATTCAAAAGGCTCAACAATTTTCATTAGTTTCTGGTATTCTGGTGAATCCTGCCATTCCATGATACCCATTGTTTCGTAGTCCCCAACCGCAGGCGCGTAAAAACCATAGGCGTTGAAATGGTGTTTGAAAGAAGGCACGACATTAAGCATGTCAATCACGATCGGGAAAATAGCTCGGACCCGTTTGTCCACTGCTGCTGTTGTCCATGTAGTCCATCCACGCTTGGAACCGCCAGCAACCACAAATTCGCGCACAGAAATTTGCCCTCCCTTCTCTGTGGAACAGAATTCAGTGACGGTATCCATGGCTCGAACGGCCGCTTTTGTCATAGGAAGCCGGGCCGGCCACTTGTCATCGCCCGTCTTCAGGTATTTGTCCCAGGAATATGCGATCAAAGCATCCTCATAACGCTCTTCACCATCATCAGCAAAAACTAGAGGTTGATTCGGTACCATTTTCAATTCAGCGACAACCGAACCACTCGCTGCCGCGATTGTTGCCAATTTTCCATCTGGTTCATCAATAGAATCACTTTTATTGCTCCCTCCACCGATGAATAATAGAGAGGTATCTGAAAGCACATTTTTAGGAACCACTATATTGAGCCAATGCTTCCATATGGGCCTGTCAACCTCATCGGCGGTGAGCCATTTCTGAGAAGTCAGCTCCAGCACATGCACATGCACTTTCCCTGCATCCATGGACCTCACCAGTCGATGTTCGAAGTGAGCATCTGATTGATAAACATAACGATCGAGCGCAGTACCTTCGGGTACTCTTGCATTAGGATGATGGGCAGCAGAGATTTTAATGATCATTAAAAATGAGCCAAGAACCAAGCCTCCGTGTAAGCGTCTTTGTAGGAATCTTCCAAGTTTCATGATTATAAAGCAAAAATTTGATAAGCGTTCTAATGCATTTCAACATCACAATGCCCGATACCACCAACATAAAAATTAAATTGAACGTTTGGATGGTCTGCAAGCAGCGACATCGGGACAGCGCTGTCTGCGATACCCTTGGCTATCATTAGCGTGGTTAAGCGCTGGCCGAATGGATTGTCATGTGCACCGGCATGCCAGATGGAAACCTTATCAGCCATCCATGTCTCCCTGGGACCAACGGTTACGGCTTGGGTCGGCACCATCGAAATATTACCTCCTCCTGAAGTTCTGGCGTTCTGTGCTATGGTCAGTGGGTGAAGCTCGACTACACGGGTAGAAAGTTTTCGAT
>Ga0315331_10002058_pt1 | contig 15227 bp, 14 predicted proteins | sample M160m34915metaG_FD_203456 | JGI IMG/M metagenome (GOLD analysis project Ga0315331, IMG submission 203456) | Ammonia-oxidizing marine archaeal communities from Monterey Bay, California, United States - M1 60m 34915 | ecosystem: Environmental > Aquatic > Marine > Intertidal zone | place: USA...
TATCGCATTTAGAGCTTGATCTGTTATAGAATTTTGAAAATCTTCACTTGAATTCTTATCTATACCTCCGGTATCTATTAGAATGAAATTTTTATCATTCCAAGAGGTATTAGTTGAAATTCTATCTCTAGTAGTTCCCGAAACATTAGAAACTATAGATATTCTTTCTCCAGCTATTCTGTTGAATAATGTAGATTTACCTACATTAGGTCTTCCAATTATAGAAACAATCATTTGATAAGTACTTTTTTTTATTATTACATAGACTAGAGTATGTAATCCATAAGCCCTGTTTGCGCCCATAGCCTATTTTCAGCTTGATCAAATACTATTGACCTAGGATCGTAAAGTAATCCATCTTCAATCTCTTCTCCCGGATGGGCAGGTAAATCATGCATAAATTTTACATTTTTATTAGCATTGTCCAGAATGGAAGACGTTATTTGAAATTCTGAAAAATCATTTAATCTTTTTTTCTTTTCAGATTCTTGTCCCATACTAGCCCAAACATCGGTGTAAATTATGTCTGAATTCTTTACAGATTCCATCATATTATCATAGCTATTAAAATTTCCCCCACTTAATTTATTGAAATACTTAATTGTGTTTTTATTGAACTCATATCCTTTAGGTGATGCTATATTAAAATTTCCCCCTAAAGATAAGACTGCATATGCTAAACTCTTTGCTACGTTATTACTGTCCCCTATGAAAGTAATAGTTTTGTCCTTAACTGTACCCACTTTTTCTGTAATCGTCATTACATCTGCCAAAGCCTGACAGGGATGCTCATCATCGGTTAGAGCATTTATTACAGGTACTTTAGAATATTTTTCAAACAACTCTATCTTTTCTTGTTCAAAGGTTCTAATTATTGCTAGGTCAGCCATTCTACTAACAACACTCGAAACATCTTCTATTGGTTCTCTAACGCCCATCCCAACCTCTTCAGGGGAAAAATAAACAGGATACCCTCCTAATTTTTTAACTCCTATCATAAAAGATAATTTTGTTCTTAATGATGGCTTGTCAAAAAGAAGAACAGCAGATTTGTTTTTAAGGGAATCAGATTTTTTCCCCTCTTTGAAATCAATGCCAAGATTAATAATATTGCTTAAATCTTCAGAGCTACAATCGCTAATTTTTACAAGATTATTTAACATCAAGCCGGTTTGAAAACAGGTATATTTTGACCATCTACATCTATAAAATCTACAATTAGATCCATTCCTATTTTTAGGTTTTCAGGTTCAGGTTCTACACCTACTATTCTTGTTGGCATATTAACACCTTCTTCAAGTGTTACGATGGCAGCTATATAGGGCAGATCTTCTACAAAACTTGGATGTGGTGCAGCATGAACTATTGTAAAAGTATATAGCTTAGCTTTACCTGAAGCTTCTATCCATTCAACATCTCTACTTCCATCTTTTGTCGATACTGCTCTTGGGTAAAATTGAATATGATCTCCGAATTTTTGTATTACTAATTTATTCTCATTCGCAGCTTCCCAGTATCTATCAGATTCTGGTTGTGGAATTGGTTTTATTTTATCGCTCATTTTTTATCCTTTTTAATATTGAAAAATTTGGTTAGTTTGAAGTAAGTAGCACCGTACCAGTACTGGATAATAATCCCCCTGTACCATGTGCTAATGCAATATCACATTTATCTAATTGTCTTTCACCTGTTTCTCCTCTTAATTGCCTTACTGCTTCTATCACTGTGAAGATTCCATACATTCCAGGATGAGTATAAGACAATCCTCCTCCATTAGTATTTAATGGAAATGACCCACCTGGAGCTGTAACTTGATTTGCGACGAAATCAGGACCTTCTCCTGGACCACAAAATCCTAAACTTTCTAGTGTTGCAAGTACCGTATATGTAAAGGAATCATAAATCATAGCTAGATCAATATCTTTATAATCTAATCCTGCCATCTCTAAAGCTCTTGGTCCTGTTTTTCTACCATAAGTTCTAGTTAGATCAGGCATTTGAGATATCATACTTCCATGATCATGCCCTTCTCCTGCTCCTAATATTCTTATAGGTCCCTTTTTTGTGTCTTTAGCTTTCTCAATTGAAGTTACAACTATAGCAGCTCCTGCATCAGTAACTAAACAACAATCTAGCAAATGAAAAGGCCAAGAAATCCATCTTGATTCATGATAATCATCAAAGGACATAGGTTTATCATAAAAATAAGCTTTCTCATTCATATTAGCCCATTTTCTAGTTGAAACAGCTATCTCTGCAAGTGCTTGTCTTGTTCGATCTTCACCATACATTTCCATATATTTTCTTGCTGCCATTGCATAGTTAATTGGAGGGCCCATAATTCCATATGGTGATGTATATTGATCTGCTGGCATTCCTCCACCACTTCTATTTCTTGCCCTGTCACTTCTACCACTTTGACCATGTGTTATTAGAGCTACTTCACAATAACCAGCGTTTATAGCTGCAAGCGCATGGGCTAGATGAATTACAAAAGAAGAACCTCCAACAATAGTAGAATCAGTATAGTTAGGTTCAATACCTAAGTATTCTCCTAGGTCATAGGTAGAGTAACCTGCTGTAAAGAGTCCGTCAACATCAGAAATTTTTAGACCTGCATCATCTAATGCATTATGAGCTGCTTGAGCATGATGGCCTAGTGGAGAGGTTTCAGGAACTTTACCAATTTTGTCAGATTCTGCTACGCCAACTATTGCAGCTTTTCCAGATAAAGATTTTCTTAAAGCTTTCATTTTATTCCCTTTAATTTACATAATTAGGTTTTTATATCTTGAATAAGATGATAGCAATTTATAGCAATATTTCTACTTAAGCGGAGAGTAATCTGTGGGATTTAAAAGTTGATTCTCAACATTTTTAACTATTATTCCATCTTTATGAGATTCTTCAACTACTTTATGCCATTCAGGGTCTTCTCTAAATTCTTTCCAAGATTTGGCTCTTGCATCATGAGATGGATAGGCTAATAAATAAGTTAATGTATTATTACTAGGTCCTACGTCTCCAACCCAATATCCTACGTTCTTTATTCCATGTTTTTCAAAAAGTTTGAGTGTGTGATTTCTAAATCTAGAATTCAGATCTTCTAGTTTTCCGGCAAAGCATTCATATATCCTAATTTCATAAATCATTATTTCATCATCCCTTCAATATATTTATTTCTTTTAACATCAAACACAACATAATTTTCTTTAGAACATGATTTTGGATCCATTAACATAATTAAATATGTACCTACCGGGAAATTGTAACTTATTAAATTAGGATGATCATTTTGGTTTTCTACTTGAGATTCAGGCATCATTGAGTAATTATAGTTAATAGGTGTCCAATCTTTTACAGCTTTTCCATTTCTATAGGCAGTCACTCCTTCGCAGAAATCTTCTTTATCAGAGTTTGGGATTATTGTTTGATTTAACAAAAATAAGCTAAAAGGAATAGATTCTTCCTCATAATTTCTATAAATCACTATTACTCTACCATCGTCTAATTCTTTAGGGAATTGAATCGAATCAATGGTTAATTCAGGTTCCAAAATTTTTGTTTCTTCACCACAAGCAAATAAAATAACAAAAACTAGTGGCAATATAAAAAATATCTTTTTCATAATTTCTCCTATTTTCAATGGTCGGGGCAGCAGGATTTGAACCTACGACCTCCCGGCCCCCAGCCGGACGCGCTACCAAGCTACGCCATGCCCCGCATTTTTTTGTAATATAATGTATATAGAATACATGATTACATTAACTCTTTCACATAATTAAAATATGCAATTAAAAGAACTTTTAGACGAGGCCTCAAGATTAAGAAATTCCATTTCTGAAATTTTGAGGAATCTTTGACACAAATAAACTTTCTGAAGAAATTACTAATTTAGAAAAACAGACAACTGACGACAATATTTGGAATGATAGTCACAGAGCTCAAAGGCTATTTAAGAATCTTAAATCAAAAAAAGATCGATTTGAACTTTATAGTTTTTTAGATGATAAATCACAAGAAATAATTGAATTATGTGAAATCTCTATAGATTTAAATGATGATTCTAGTCTACAAAGTATAAAATTTGAAATTCTATCACTTGATGAAAAATTTAAGAAAGCATCATTAGATTTGAAATTAAATGGAGAATTTGATCAAAGAAATGCAATTATGGGAATCAAGCAGGGCGCTGGAGGGGTAGATTCACAAGACTGGGCTGAAATTTTATTTAGAATGTATAAAAGATGGGCAGAACTAAAAACTTTTTCACTTGAAATAATTGATTATTCTCCTGGTGATGAAGCTGGAATTAAATCTGTTATTTTTAGAATAGAAGGAGAGAACGCGTATGGACTACTACAATCTGAAAAAGGAGCTCATAGATTAGTAAGGATCTCACCTTTTGATACTGGTAATAGAAGACATACTTCATTTTCCTTAGTTGAAATAATGCCTGAATTAGAAAATGAAGAAGAAGTAAAAATTGATAATAAAGATTTAAGAATAGATGTCTTTAAGGCTGGAGGAGCGGGTGGACAAAGCGTGCAAAAAAATTCTACTGCAGTAAGAATAACTCACATACCTACTAATATTTCCGTATCTGTTCAAAATGAAAGATCTCAACTTATGAATAAAGACCTTGCAATGAAAATTTTGCAAGGAAGATTAAAAGAGCTAGAAATTTTAGAGAAGAAAAAGAGAGATGCAGAAATAAAAGGGGAGCATGTTTCAGCTGATTTTGGTTCTCAAATTAGATCTTATGTAATGCATCCATATAAGATGGTTAAAGATCATAGAACCGATTTTGAAACTAGTGATATTGATAAAATTTTGGATGGTAATATTGATGATTTTATTGAACAATATTTATTGAAAAACATTTCTGAATAATTTACTTATTTCTTCACAATTTCTTCATAAAGTTAATATAACATTACAATATAGATAAAAAAACTTAGGATTAAATATGATTTCAAAGCTTAGATTATTTATTTTTTCTTTACTAGCAGTAATTATTTTTTCATGTGGTGGAGATAATTCTGCTTCAGAAGAAGAAACCATAGGGAAGAATTCAAACGTGGCTCCAGGATTGTCAAGTTCATCTGATACTGGATCATCTAATAATAGAGACAATATCTTTAGATTGAATTTTTCTGACCCTCCTACTTTTGATCCTGCATTAGTGACTGATACTACTTCTGCATCAATTATTGTAGAGATATTTTCAGGTTTAGTAACACTTAATAAAGATCTAGAAATTATTCCAGATTTAGCAGAGTCATGGGAAATTTCTGATGATGGCAAAACATATACGTTCAATTTAAGAAAAGACATAAAGTTTTCTAACGGTGACCCTGTTACTGCAGAAGACTTTAAATGGTCTATAGAAAGAGCTTCTAACCCTGATACAGGATCAATGAATGCAGAAGTATATCTTGGAGATATCTTAGGAGTAAAAGAAGTTGTCGAAAGTGGAGGCGAATTAAAGGAAGTTGAAGGAGTAAATGTTATTGATGACAAGACTTTGGAGATAACAATTGATGAGCCAAAAACTTATTTTTTAGCAAAGCTAACTTACCCAACCGCATTTGTATTAAATAAAGATTATGTAGAAAAGCAAGGTGAAGACTGGATTGATAATCCAGTTGGAACAGGACCATTCGTTCTTACTGAATATCAAATAGGTCAAACTTTGAAGCTAAAGAAAAATGAAAACTACTGGGGCGAAAAAGCAAAAGTTGATGGAATAATTATGAATCTTGCTGGTGGAGTATCTATGGCAATGTACGAAAACGATGAAATTGACATAACTGGAGTTGGCTTGGCTGACCTAGAAAGAGTTAAAGACCCTAACGATCCTTTGAATAAAGATTTAGTAAATGTCCCTCCACAATTTTCATTGAACTACATAGGTTTTAATGTAAATATGCCTCCTTTTGACGATGAAAATTTTAGAAAAGCTTTGTCATACGCAGTAGATAAAGAAATTATTGCTGACAAAATATATTCAGGTTTAACTAAACCTTCATATTCTATAATTCCTCCTGGATTCCCTGGTTATAGTCCATCTATCAAAGGGATTGAATTTAATGAAGAATTAGCAAAAGAATATTTAGCTAAATCTAAATACTCTGATCCTGCTACTAGACCTAGAATTATAGTGACTATTCCTGGTACAGGAGGTTCTCCTGGTTTGGATACGGAAGTTATTTCAGATATGTGGAAAGAAACTTTAGGTATAGAGGTAGAAATTCAACAGGTTGAATGGGCAACATACCTTCAAGATATGAATAGAAAAAGATTACAGTTATGGGCTGGTTCTGGCTGGCAGGCTGATTATGCTGATCCTCAAGATTTTATAGATGTACTTTTTTATAGTAAATCAGATGTAAACCATGGAAATTATTCAAATCCAGAAGTTGATAAATTAATACTTGAAGCAAGAACAGAAATAGACAATAATAGAAGATTTCTTCTATACAATCAAGCAGAACAAATAATTGTAGATGAGGCAGCTATTTTTCCTTTGTGGTTTGATACTGATGGTTATGCACTAGTAAAACCATGGGTAAAAGGATATGAATTTACGCCAATTATAGTGCCAAAATTCAAAGATGTAGAAATAAAATAAGAATTATTATTCTCTATATTAAATTACTTTTTGATCTATTATTAATAGGAAATGTTAAAATATATTTTTCGAAGAATAATATGGATGCCAGTATTACTTCTATTCGTTTCATTAATAGTCTTTATATTGGGAATATATGGTCCAGGTGATCCTATTGAGGTTCAATTAGGCAATAATTATGATGAAGCTAATGCTGAACGAATAAGAGAAAAAATGGGTTTAAATGACCCTGTTCTAGTTCAATGGATTAGATATATTGGTAATGCAGTAAAAGGAGATTTTGGGGAATCATATGTTTTCAAAAATCGAGATGTCTCAGAATTATTAATACCTAAATTAATTGTTTCTGCTAAATTAAACTTAATATCTTTTTTTATTGCTATTTCAATAGGAATACCGTTAGGTTTTTACGCAGCCATAAATTATGGTTCATCAAAAGATCCTTTTGTAGTGATACTCTCATTATTTTTTTATGCAATGCCAGTTTTTTTTACAGCACCACTATTAATACTTGTTTTTGCATTGCAGCTTGATCTAGTTCCTGCAGCTGGATGGGGTGGTGTTTTTGATAAAAGAATCATTCTCCCTGCACTTACTGTTGGAATTCCAGGTGCAGCAGTTTTTGTTAGATTGATAAGATCTTCCATGATTGAAGTACTAGATTCTGATTATGTAAAACTTGCAAGAGCTAAAGGAGTTGGAGAAATTAAAGTTCTTTGGAAACATGCATTTAGAAATGCAATGTTGCCAGTTGTTACAATAATGGGATTCTCTTTAGCTGGATTGTTTGGAGGATCTTTGATTGTTGAAATTTTATATGGAATTCCTGGAGTAGGAAGGATTTCTTTAGATTCTGTTTATTCTAGAGATTATCCAGTAATTATGGCAATAGTTCTATTAGGATCTAGTGCTTTAGTTATAGCAAATTTGATTATAGATTTTGTTTATACTTTGGTGGATCCAAGGATTGAAATGCAATGATTGATAAAGAAGTTAGAAATATATCATCTACAAGATTATTCATTCAAAATTTTTCGAGAAAAAAATTAGGAGTAGCTTGTTTAATTATAGTAAGCACAATTTATCTAATAGGTATTTTTGCTCCAATCCTTGCTCCATATGATTACTCTGAAACAAACCTATTGAAAACTCAAGCTGGTCCAGATTTTGAAAATTTACTAGGAACAGATAGGCTAGGAAGAGATATTTTATCAAGAGTAATTTGGGGAATTCAAACAACTGTAATAGTCACTATTACAGGACTTTTAACAGGATCGTTGATTCTAGGGCTTTTTCTAGGCTTGTTAGCAGGGTTTTATAAAGGTATTTTTGATTTTATCGTAATGAGAATTGGTGAACTAGTTTCATCTTTCCCTGATATTCTTCTAATCATTTTACTTGCAGCTACTCTAAGGCCTAGAATTACTAATTTATTCTATCAAATAGAAGATAACTTAAATATTTCTGGATTAATTAGTTCAGGTATTATTGATTATTTAGTAATAGGAATTGCGTTATTACCTCTGAGTTGGTTTGGAACTATGAGATTAATAAGAGCCCAAGTATTTAGTATAAGAGACATCGAGTATGTTCAATCAGCAAGAACATCAGGTGCAAGTACATTCAGAATAATAACTAAACATATACTTCCAAATGTAATATCTCCACTGATTGTAACTGCTACATTCGGGCTTGGCGCTGTTGCTTTATCTGAAGTTATATTGTCCTTTTTTGGATTAGGTGTACAACCGCCAAGACCAAGTTTAGGAGCCATGCTTTCAGATGTTTCAGGAAGAGGAGGAGCTAGCGTTTCTGTATTAACTAACCATCCTGAGCAATTATTATCTCCTATTATAGTAATTTGGATTATGATTTTTTGTTGGAATATCATTGGGGATGCATTAACTGATATATTAAACCCTAAGAAGAATTAAATAATACGTTTACGGATATAGGGTTACGTGTATCCTTTAGCGTGTAACCGTGTAGAGGAGATAAAAAATGAGTTTTTTTTCATCAAGAAGATCAACAGTCCATGGTAAAAATGGAGGAGTGGCGACTAGTCAACCATTAGCTTCACAAGCTGGAATAGATATTCTTAAAGCTGGAGGAAATGCTGTTGATGCAGCGGTTACTATGGCATCTACACTTGGAGTTGTGGAGCCAATGTCAACTGGAATAGGTGGAGATATTTTTGCATTGATATGGGACCCTAAGACAGAAAAAGTAGATTCGTTTAATGGTTCTGGAACATCTTCAAGAAATTCAGACCCTAAAGAACTATTAAGTAAGGGTTATAGTTCAATTCCAACAGAAGGGAAAGATGCTGCTTACTCAGTTTCTGTTCCAGGTTCTGTAGATGGTTGGCAAAAAATACTAGATAAATATGGCTCTATTTCTTTATCTGATGCTTTAGCACCTGGTATTAGATTGGCTGAAGAAGGATTTCCTGTAAGCAAAATGATTTCTTGGCAATGGAAAGAAAGCGAAGAAAAACTTTTATATAGAGAGTCAGGAAAAGAACTATTAAAGAATGGAAAAGCCCCCAATGAAGGAGATCTTATAAAACTTACAACTCTTGCAGAGTCAATGAATGAAATTTCTAGAAAAGGGCCTAGTGCTATATATGATGGCACTTTAGGGAATAAAATTTCTGATTATATTAATCAAGAAGGTGGATGGCTTGATAGAGATGACTTGAAAAACTATACATCTTATTGGACAGATCCTATAAAAACAAATTACAGAGGTTATGATGTTTTTGAATGTCCTCCAAACGGTGATGGGCTTGCAGCATTAATTTCATTAAATATTATTGAAAATTTAGATTTTACAAACATAAAACATGGAAGTTCTGAATTTTATCACTATTTAATTGAATCAATGAAACTTGGATTTGCTGATGCTTTATGGCATGTTACAGATCCTGAAAAAAATAACATTCCAATAGATAAATTATTATCAAAAGAATATTCAAAAGAAAGATTTAATCTTATAAATTCTAAAAAAGTAATGAATCAAGTCTCTCATAATACTTTTGATACAAATGGTGACACTGTTTATATTACAGCTATTGATGGCAATGGCATGGGGTGCTCATTAATTAACTCAACATTTCAATCTTTTGGATCTGGGTTAGTTGTCCCAGAAACAGGCATAGCTTTACAAAATAGAGCAGCTTTATTTAGTTTAGATGAGAATCATCCAAACTATTTAGAGCCTAATATGAGACCTTTTCACACTATTATTCCTTGTATGGTTACAAAAAATAACAAATTGTTTTTATCCTTTGGAGTAATGGGTGGATTCCAGCAACCTCAAGGTCATCTTCAAGTGATTTCAAATATTATTGATTATAATCTTTCACCTCAAGATGCTTTGGATTCTTTGAGATTTTCACTAGATGTTGATGATATGAAAACTATATCTGTTGAAGAAGATTTAGATAATCAAACTATAACTGACTTACAATCTAAAGGACATAAGGTTAGCGTTGTAGGCGGTAATGAAAGAATTATGTTTGGAGGAGCTCAAGTAGCTCAATATAATCATGAATCAGGAGTAATATCTTTGGGTACGGAACCTAGAAAAGATGGATCAGCTTTAAGTTATTAATTATTTTTTTTATTTTTTTTTGTACTTGGAATTAATGAAATTTAAATAATTTATACCTTATAATGTAGACTCAAAGTTATTTATTATTGGAGTTTTTAGTATGGGTCAAATCAATGTAGCAATTATAGGTGTAGGAAATTGTGCCTCCTCTTTAGTGCAAGGGATTCATAAATATTCTGAGATTCAGGATAATGAAATGCAAGTCCCAGGATTAATGCATAATGTTCTAGGTGGATATGCAATTGGTGACGTTAATATCGTTGCTGCTTTTGATGTAGATAAAGATAAAGTCGGAAAAGATCTTAATGAAGCCATCTATACTAAAAATAATAATGCACTTAACTTTTATGATGTTCCAAAAACCGGTGTTAAGGTTGATAGAGGAATGACTCATGATGGAGTCGGTGAGTATTTAGCTGATGTAATTGAGATAGAAAAAGATCAAAACAAATCAGGAGCTCAAACTTCAGATATTGTTCAAATTTTAAGAGATAAAGAAGTCGATGTGGTTATAAACTATCTCCCTGTAGGATCTGAGCAAGCTACAAAATGGTATGTTGAACAAGTTCTTGCAGCAGGTTGTGCATTTGTAAATTGTATTCCTGTTTTCATTGCTAAAGAAGACTATTGGCAAAAAAGATTTATTGATAAAGGTTTACCAATAGTAGGAGATGATATCAAGAGTCAGGTCGGAGCAACGATAATTCATAGAGTTTTGGCCAGATTGTTTGAAGATAGAGGAGTTAGACTTGATAGAACTTATCAGCTAAATTTTGGTGGTAATACGGATTTCTTAAATATGCTTGAAAGATCTAGACTCAAAAGCAAAAAGATTTCTAAAACTAATGCAGTTCAGTCTCAACTAGAAAAAGAATTACCAACTGATGATGTACACATTGGACCATCTGACCATGTCCCATGGCTAGAAGATAGGAAATGGGCTTATATAAGATTAGAAGGAACTTCATGGGGAGATGTCCCTCTAAATGTTGAGCTAAAATTAGAAGTTGAAGATAGTCCTAACTCTGCAGGTGTAGCTATAGATGCAATAAGATGTGCAAAAATAGCTCTCGATAAAGGAGTTTCAGGAGCGGTAGATGCTCCAAGTGCATACTTTATGAAATCTCCGCCTAATCAAATGAGAGATGATGATGCAAGAAGAGCAGTTGAGGATTTTTCTGACGTAGAATAATCTCTAGTGTTTTGAAAGTAGCAATTTTTTGTCCATATGATTTTTCCTTCCCTGGAGGAGTTCAAACTCAATCTGTTGATTTAGCAGATTCCCTAAGAGAGAAAGGTCATGAAGTCGTTTTAATAGCCCCTATATCATCTAAAAATATACATAATACTAATCATATTAAATTTCTAAATTTAGGAAATCCATTACAAATAAAATTTTTGGGATCTAATTCAAGAATTTCTTTTAATATTTTCAAGATTTTTAAAATAATTAATTATTTAAAAAATAATAAGTTTGAAATTATTCATCTCAATGAACCTTTGTCGCCAACATTTTTACCTATTATATTTTTTTTGAGAAAGTTTAGATTGATTGGAACTTTTCATGCATATGGTGATAAAAAACATTTTTGGTATAGTAATTTCAAGTGGTTTCTTCAGTATTTTATAAATAAGATAGATTTTAAAATTTGTGTATCTAAATCTTCACAAAAATATATAAATAATTATTTTAATTTCACTTCTAAAATTATTCCAAATGGAATTGTCCTTTCTAAATACAAAAAAAACAATATTATTCCCAAAGAATTAGAAAATTCAGATAAAAAAATATTATTTGTTGGTAGATTTGAAGAAAAAAGAAAAGGATTCAATATTTTATTGGAAGCCTTTAATAAATTATCAATAGAATTTAAAAATTTACAGCTAGTAGTAGTAGGATCAGGAGATTCTAAAAAAATAAAAAATTATACGCCTTCTAGAAAAATTCATTTTATAGGAGCAGTGCAGCAAAATGACTTAAATCTTTTCTATGATAATGTCGATATTGTTTGTTTACCATCACTAGAAAACGAATCATTTGGTGTTATTATTTTGGAAGCTATGGCATCAGGTAAAATTCTGGCCTTGTCAAATATTATTAGTTATCAAGCACTATCAAAAAAAAATAAATTCGGGTTTTTATATGATTCAAATTCACCTGAAGAATTATATAAACTTTTATATGACTTATTAAATAAAAATATACGAACAGACATAAATATCAAAAATGGTTTAAAAAATGCACAAAATTACTCATGGGATTATTTAGTTTCTGAAATAATTAAAATATATAGACAATTGAAATATTAAATTTGGAACAATTAAGACAAAAATTAAGATTTTATACAAAGAAAATTTATGAAGAGCCAATATCTAAAATATTGATCTCTCTAAAACTTACACCTAATATGGTAACTATTTTAGGCCTTCTGATAACATCAATCGGATCATTTTATGTTTTTCAAGGAAGTTTTCTAGTAGGTGGAATAATAGTAGCTATTGGAACAATCTTAGATTCTATTGATGGATCAATGGCTAGATTATCAAATAGAGTAAGTAAATTTGGAGATTTATTGGATTCTGTGATTGATAGATTTAGCGAGGGTATAATTTTTATAGGTATTGCTAGTTACTACATTTTTAATGAGTTGAATGAAACTGCGATTTTATTAACATTAATAGCTCTTCTTTGTTCACAACTTATTAGTTATGTTAGAGCTAAATCTGAAAGTCTTGGCATAGAAAATAAATCAGGCTTTTTTACACGTGTTGAAAGATCTTTAGTTATAATTATTTGTTTAATTATTTCACAGCCCTTAGTAGGGCTTTACATACTTGCTATAGGAACCTTATTAAGTTCAATATGGAGATTCTTTTCAGGGTTGAATAATGCTAAAGATTAAATTTATTCTATTTTTTTCTATATTATTTCTTTTTTCAAATCCAGTTATATTAAATGCAGACACAGGATCAGATATAGAAATTCAAACTATTAGTGCTGAGGTAGATTTTCCTAATAAAATAACCTTTCTTCTTGATGCTATTACCGAAAAGAAAATTCAAGATATAAAGGTCAATTTTAAGACTGGAGATAGAAAGTCTTTGCAATATGGTTATATGGATTTTGAAACTTTTGAAGATAATAAGGTGTCAGGACATATGGATTTTAGAATAAGTAATCAGGGAGGATATATACCTCCTGGTTCACATGTTGTTTGGCATATTGTTGTTTATTTTGATGATGGAACTCAATATTTATCAGATGATTATGACTTCATAGTGTTAGACACTCGATTTGATGATTGGGAATTTGTAGAAGGAGACTTTATGAGAGTCTATTATAGGTTTTCAAAAAGTAGGGCAGAAAAATTACTTGATGAATGCGAAGAAATGATGTTAGATATGGCGCCTATAATTGATAGATCTAGCAGTTCTAGATATCAAAAAATAAACATGACTCTTTATAATAACTATTCTGAAATGCTTGAAGCTATTCAATTAAAATCTAAAACTTCTAGTAGAGAACTTGTAACTGCTGGACAGGCGTTTGATGAGTCAAGTGTAGTTATTGTTCTGGCAGGTAAAAATGATATAGGAACTGCAACTCATGAAATTATGCATATATTAATAGGTAGGAAAACGGAAGGATCAATTAATCTTCCTTTATGGTTAAATGAAGGACTTGCAGAATATGCAAATAGAGATAAAACAGTTAGCTATGACTTGTATCTTGAATGGGCAATGGGAACAAATCAATTAAAACCATTAAGCCAATTAAGAACTTTTCCTGGAGATCCAAAGCTTACGCTTGTTGCATATGGTCAATCTAGAAGCGTTATAAATTATATGATTGAAAATTTTGGACAAGGAAAAATGAATTTATTATTAACAAATATTTCTAAAGGAAAAACACTTGATGAAGCTTTAGAAAATTCATATGGATTTGATACTCAGCAATTGGACTCACAATGGAGAAAAAGTATAGGTGCTGGCCCTTACAAACCAAGACAAAATGAAACTATCACTGTTCAGAAGACTAATCCTATTATTGATGGTTCATGTAGATCTAGTAACCTTTTAGTTTTATCTTTAGGTATGCTATTTTTAGTTTATATATCATCAGTTAGCATTTTTACGTTATTTGACAGAAGATAAAATGCGAAAATCGTAATAAATCTACGTATTTTACATTTTAGAAACAAATAATTAACACAATATAAACAATTGTGTAACAGAAAAAAAACATGTGTCTAATATATTTCTAACTAAATATTAAGAATTTTAGGAGGATATATGGATACGGGACATACCGCGTGGATGCTTACTGCATCTGCATTAGTATTTTTTATGACCCCAGGATTAGCTTTCTTTTACGGAGGGTTAGTTAGGGCAAAAAGTCTAGTTAATACAATAATGCTAAGTTTTATTACAATTGGAGTTGTAACAGTTGTTTGGACGCTTTGGGGATATAGTTTAGCTTATGGAACAGGGGAATTAATTCCAAGTTTTGTAGCTGATTTTTCATTATTTGGTTTAAATGGTGTTAATATGTTTTCTGCTGAAGGGGATTCAATTAGTCCTTTATATGATGTGCTGTTTCAAATGATGTTTGCGATAATAACTCCAGCACTTATTACAGGTGCTTTTGCTGAGAGATTTAAGTTCTCAACTTATCTTATTTTTACAGTAATTTGGATAACAATAGTTTATGCACCTGTAGCTCACTGGGTTTGGGGTGGTGGTTGGATTGGTGCTGATGGAGCTGGAGCGCTAGATTTTGCTGGTGGAACAGTTATTCATATTAATGCAGGAGCTGCTGCTGTAGCTGCAGCTATTTTGGTTGGTAAAAGAAGAAATCCAGGATTACAACCTAATAATGTTCCTTATGTAATATTAGGAGCATCTATGCTTTGGTTTGGATGGTTTGGATTCAATGGAGGTTCTGCATTAGCAGCAGATGATTATGCAGTAAATGCAA
>Ga0315331_10002059_pt1 | contig 15216 bp, 16 predicted proteins | sample M160m34915metaG_FD_203456 | JGI IMG/M metagenome (GOLD analysis project Ga0315331, IMG submission 203456) | Ammonia-oxidizing marine archaeal communities from Monterey Bay, California, United States - M1 60m 34915 | ecosystem: Environmental > Aquatic > Marine > Intertidal zone | place: USA...
TTTTCTAACCCAATCACTTTTTATATTTTGGTTTATAGAAGCTTCGTCTATTGTAGAAAATTCCTGAGTTATAAAATTTGGAATAGAAGTATCAATATTGCAAGAAGCTGCTGTTATAACTGGCCCCAAATAATTATGTGTAACTACTGCTGAATGATAAGATTCTGCTATTGAGGCAATTTTTTTTACATGAGTTATACCTCCTGCTAAACCTACATCAGGCCTAGCATATTGACTACCTCCAATTTCATACATTTCCCTAAATTCCCAAATGGTGTGCATTCTTTCTCCATTAGCCATAGGTAAAGAAATTTTTTGCGCAATTTCAGATTGAGATTTAATTGAATCTATTTGTATTGGATCTTCATAAAACAAAGGATGAAATTCAAATAATTCCTCAGCCAAAGCAATAGCATTCATTGGAGTCAATTTTCTATGAATTTCTAAAATAATATCTACTTCTACACCTGCTCCTTCTCTTAAAGCGGAAACATTTTCTTTTGTTTCTTTGATTAATTGTGATAATGACATTGATTCATAACCATCAGGAAGAGGATCAATTTTTATTGCAGTAAAACCTTCTTTTACAGCATCTATAGCATTCAATCTTAATCCTTCTGCAGTTGTTCCTTGATCAGCAGCATCAGGTCTATCGCTTCCCATAAGGAGATGAAGTCTAATCTTATCTCTTACTTTGCCACCAAGTAATTGCCAGACAGGAGCTGAATAAAATTTTCCTTTTATGTCCCATAACGCAATATCTATTGCACTTATAGCTGCAGATAATATTGAACCTCTAAATGGACCCATCCTATATAAGTATTGCCAATGATGTTCAATTTTTAGAGGATCTTCCCCAATCAAATAATCTTCAAAATTTGAAATAATTGAATGGGTAGCTTCCATATATCCCCAACAAGCTGATTGCCCTATTCCTTCAATGCCATTATCTGTGATAATTCTCACAAAATGACTATTCCCTGATAAAACAGATTCAACTTTTTCTATTTTCATTTTTTGATTCCTTAAGATTTTTTTTTTAAACTATCATATATATTTTTTTTATTAATAGGATAGGATAATATTTCATTGAATCTAATACAAAAATAAATTATATGTACAATGAATCATACATACATACGAATGATGTGGCTATTAATTTAGCTTCTAGAGAAAATTCTAAATCTAATACAAATATATTTTTTGTTCACGGGTTTTTGGAACGATGGCAATCTTGGATACAAATAATGGATCTTATACCCAAAAAATATAATGTGTATTCTGTAGATTTAAGAGGATTTGGAAGATCCGGCAGAACGCTAGATAGTCACAAAAGATCTACATGGGCAAAAGATATTTCTAAAGTTATAAAAATGTTAGACTTAAAAAATGTTTTTTTAGTAGGTCATTCCTTAGGAGGTCCAATAGTTTCTGCTGTTTCAATCTATAATAATGATCAAATTTCAGGAGTAATTTTAGAGGATCCATTTTTAGGTTCTCAGCCTGTAGATAAAACAGGTAGGGCGAGTCGAGGAAAGCTTGTAGCTGAAACTATAGATAAATCTAGAAATTTAGAAGAAGCAATAAAACACTTAGTTAAACTAAGACCTGATTGGAGAGATGATATACCTATTGAAATAGCTACAGCAAGAAAATTAACGGATAAATACTTACTAGAAGTTCCAAGAAAATTTAAAGATGATTTTTCAATAGATGAAATATATGAAAATGTAAAATGCAGAATGGTACTAAATCATTCAAATCCTAATTATGGAGGAATAAATTCTCAAGAAAAATTAGAAAATTTAAAAAAAATCAATCGCAAAATCCAAATCATAAACTGGGAAAAATCCGGTCATAATATTCATAGAGATTTTCCTAATGAATTTTCTGAAAAATTAGTTGATTACATTGAGCAATGAATAATTTTATAGATATAAATAATAAAAAAATTTCATATAAAAAAATTGGCAAAGGAAATCCTATTATTTTTCTTCATGGAATAACAAGTTCTTCAAATACTTGGGATGATGTTTTTAAAGATATAAGTAAAATTAGAACTATATATATGATAGATTTGAGAGGGCATGGATTTTCAGATCATTTTAATAGTTACAAATGGGTTGAATTTAGTGATGATATAAAAAATTTCATTGATGAAATAGTAGGTTCTTCTGTAGATATTTTAGGGCACTCTTTAGGTGCTTGTGTAGCATCTCATGTGGCCGCAATGTCTCCAAACTATATAAGAAGTATTATTTTAGAAGATCCACCTTTTTTTCATCATAGGAGAGCAGGAAAAGACGGGATTAGTAAAAGATTTAAATATAACCTTTCATTGGCTAAGTCATACAATTCTAAAGAGGAAATATTAAAAATATTTCGTGATAACTCAAAATTATCAAATGTTAAGAATATAGAAAATATTGCGTCAAACTTAAGTAACCTTGATTATAAAGTATTAGAAGATACTATAGAAGGTTCAGCATTAATTGGTTTCAATCCTGAAAAAATAATTAAGGAAATATCAAATGTAAAAACACTATTATTAGTAGGGAATGAAAAGAAAACAGGAGATGTAATTATAAAAGAAGAAGTAGATTTTATAGCAAAAAACCTTAAGAACTTAAGTATAAAAGAATTCGATTGCGGGCATAACATTCATGAAGAAAAAACAGAAGAATTTAAAGACGTCGTTACAAATTTTCTAGAGTGAAGGGAATGTGTAAAACATTTGGATTATTAATACACATATTAATGTAAAGATCCCAGCTATAATATCATCTCCCAAAACTCCATAAGCTCTAGGTAATTTTTCAAATAAATTTATTGGAAAAGGTTTGAAAATATCAAAAAACCTGAAAACAAAAAAAGAAAGCAATAAAGCTATAAAATTAAAATCTAAGAATATTATTGGTAAAAACATTCCTACCCATTCATCGAAAACAACATGATGAGGATCAGGATTATCTTTTGTAATTGTTCTATTAATAGTAAAAATACCTATAGGTAAATAGACTAATAATGTTATTAAATTAACAACAAAAAAAATGTTTTCACTAATATCAAAGATGTCTACTAAAAGATATTTTGAAAAAATAAAATATATCAAACAAACTAAAGCAGCCCAGCTTCCCCCTCCTCTTAATGGAAAATATCCAATAAAAAATACTGTTGAAATAAGATTTGAAATCGAGTTATAGTTCTTATTATTCATGATAATTATTAAGTATTATTAATCCAAGATATTGAATCTAGAGTATTTGTAGAAGGTTTATATTCACAACCAACCCAACCTTTATAACCTATTTCGTCAAGCGTTTGGAAAATTTTAGAATAATTTATTTCTCCTGTACCTGGCTCATTTCTTCCTGGATTATCTGCAATTTGGACATGTCCAATTCTATTTATTAATTTAGACATTGTTCTTACTAAATCCCCTTCCATAATTTGCATATGATAAACATCATAAAGAAGATAAGCATTTTTATGGTTTAAGCTATCTATTAAATCTATACCTTGAGAGGATGTATTTATAAAAAAACCCGGTTGATCAACAATATTTATGGGCTCTATAAGAGCTTTTATATTTTTTTCAAATAATTTTTCTGAAGCAATTTTTTGATTATGAATTAATGTTTGATATATTTCTTCATCATCAAAACCTTCAGGCTTTGTCCCAATTCCAGTATTTATACCTAAACAACCTAATTCGGAAGCATATTTCGTACCTAAATCTAATCTTTCTAAAAAAAGATCTTTTCTATCTGGTCTTAATGCAATATTAGCTAAATCAGTATCAGGATCAGTTACAGGTAGATTGATAATTACATGCTTCAAATTATGCTTCTCTAGCTTCTCTTGTATTTGATCAATTTCAAGAGAATAAGGTGCTTGTAACTCAACTCCACTAAATCCTGCTTTTGCTGCTTGCTCATATCTATCAATGAGTTCATATTCATTGAACATAAACTGCAGATTTGCTTCTAATTTAACCATTTTATTTCGTTAATTTTTTTATCCAATCTAATCCTTCTTCTGTGGAATTCAAAGGGTTATACTCACAACCAATCCATCCATCATAGTTTTCTGATAAAAAAGAAAAAATATTTTTATAATTTATTTCACCAGTTCCTGGTTCATTTCTACCAGGATTATCTGCAATTTGAATATGCCCTATTTGAGATTTATTATTTTGAAAAGTTCTTATTAGGTCACCTTCCATTATTTGCATATGATACATATCAAATTGAATTTTTACATTATCTTTATTTACTGAATCAACTATTTGCTTGCAATGATTTGTAGTTGAAACAAAATAGTTTGGAGCATCAATTACGTTTAACGCTTCTACTAAAACATTAATACCCTTATCTCTTGTGTGCTCAGATGCGTAAATTAAGTTTTCAATTAGAGTTTCATTCAATTCATTAGTTGAAAATTTACCATTATCAATTCCAACTAGAACTGTTAACCTTTTACAGCCTAATAAATCTGCGTATTCTACAGCCTGATGTACACCTTCTTGGAACTCAGACTTTCTATCAGGAAAAATAGCTGTTCCTCTGTCTCCTCCGGCAAAATCACCTGCAGGGAAATCAAATAATATTTGCTCTAAACCATTATTTACAAGTTCATTTTTTATATCTTCTTTTTTGAAATCATATGGAAATAAATACTCAACACCCTTAAATCCATATTCTGAAGCTGATTTAAATCTCTTCATAAATTCTTTTTCAGCATAAAGCATTGATAAATTAGCAGCTAAATTGATCACAACTATTCTCCTTTTTCAATTATGTTTGGTTGGATTTTATAAAAGTTAGTCTCATCTTCAAATATTTTTGCGATACTCAAAACATTTAAATCATCTAATTTTTTACCTACAATTTGTATACCAGTAGGAAGACCTTTAATAAATCCTCCTGGAACGCTTATACTCGGACACCCTGTTGCAGTTATAGCATAACAAAGCCCCATCCAATCAATATATGTTTCCAGTTCTACTCCATCAATTTCTTTAATGTACTCAACATTTTTATCAAAAGGTAAAACGCTAGTTGAAGGCAGAACTAGAAAATCATATTTTTCAAAAAAAGCTGCTATATTTTGATCTAAAATCGATCTTTGAGATTCAGCAAGTGCAAGATCAGTAGCTTTTAATTCAAGACCTTTCTCTACATTCCAAATCAAAGTATCTTTCATAAGATCTCTATTTTTTACAATGTGTTCTTTATGAGCATTAGCGAATGTGTAGGCTCTGTAAGTTTGAAAAATATTATCAACATTCTCTAAATCAGGAAATGCTTCTTCCATAACAAATCCTATTTTAGAAAAAATTTCAATTGAATTATTAAAAGATTTTTTGATATCTTGGCTAACTGGATATACTCCAAGATTATGAGTGTAAGCAATTTTTATTTCTTTAGGATCAGGCAATTTTATATCAAGAAATCTATCTGAAGGTTCATTAATACTGTTACCTATTCGATTGTCATATCCTGCCATAGAAGATAATAGAATAGATAAATCATCTATATTTCTAGCCATAGGCCCATTAACACTCATCATATTATATGTAATATCTGCAGGTAGCTGTGGAATTGTACCTATAGAAGTTCTAAATCCAACAACATTATTCCAAGCAGCAGGGTTCCTTAATGATCCTCCCATATCACTTCCTTGAGCCATAGGAACCATTCTCATAGCTAAGGCAACTCCTGCACCTCCACTTGATCCACCTGCAGTTTTAGAAAGATCATAAGGATTAAGTGTAGTTTCAAATACGTCATTGAATGTATGAGAACCTGCTCCAAACTCAGGAGTATTACTTTTACCAAGTATCAAAGCACCCGATTCCTTTATTTTCTGTACAACTAAATCGTCATCTTCTGGAATAAAATCAGAATAAATCCTTGAGCCCATTGTAGTACGTATTCCTGCGGTTTTATTTAGGTCCTTTATAAGAATAGGAATTCCTGATAAAGGCTTATTGAAATCTTTTGACTTATCCTGATTTCTTGCAATTTCTAAAGCAAAATCTGGTGTAAATGTACAAACTGCATTAGTTTTAGAGTCAAATTTTTCAATTTGATCAATATGAATATTAACTAATTCTTCAGAGGATATATTTCCTGAAATAATTAATTCTTTCATATCCTTGATATTTAGATTTAAAATATTATTTTTTTCTAAACTTGAGAAATTATTCATTACCACCAAACCTTTCCATCAATATCATTAGCAATTTCTGAAAATTCTTTCTCATAAATACCACTAGATAAGTATTTCCATCCTCCATCTGCAAAAATAGTTACTATGACTGAATTTTCAAGTCTTTTAGACATCTTTACACATGTAGCTAAAGTTGCCCCTGATGAAACACCTACAAATAATCCATGTGTTTCCATTACTTTTTTTGTCCAATAAAATGATTCCTCTGCTTCTACCATTATTCTTCCATCCAACTTATCCAAATCTAAAATTGGAGGAATATAACCATGTTCTATAGATCTTAATCCTTGTACAACATCATCAGGATGTGGAGCAGTTGCGATTATTTTTATCGAATCGTTAAATTCTTTTAACCTTTTTCCAACACCCATTAATGTTCCTCCGGTTCCAAGACCTGATACAAAATGAGTAACATCTGGCATTTGCTTAGTTATTTCTAAGCCTGTTGTATAGTAATGAGCTTTTATACTAGCTTGGTTTCCATATTGAAACGGCATGAAGTATTCTGGGTTTTCTGAAGAGATTTTTTGAGCAAGCTTTATTGATCCATTGGTACCTTCTTTACCTTCAGAAAAAATTATATCTGCACCAAAAGATTTCAATAAAGAAACTCTTTCTTGGCTGACAGAATCTGGCATTACTGCAATCATTTTGTAGCCTTTAATTTTAGCTATCATTGCAAGACCTATTCCAGTATTTCCAGATGTAGGTTCAATTATAGTTTGACCTTTTTTAATTTTACCTTCTTTTTCAGCATCAAAAATCAGGCATTTAGCCACTCTATCTTTTATTGACCCTGTAGGATTTTCTCCTTCTAATTTAGCAAATATTTTCACAGAAGAATTTTGACTTAGAGAAGACAAATCTACAAGACTAGTATTTCCAATATTTTTTAGCTGACCAGTAGTAAAATTATTAATTTTCAATTTTGTTTCCATAGTTTAGCTAACTACTTTTACACCACAAAAAATTTCGTAATCTATTAATTCTGTGACTTCAGGATTATTTCCACATAGCTTACAATTTGGATTTTGCCTTACTTTGATTTCTCTAAATTCCATACCTAAAGCTTCTATTAGCAACATTCTACCGGCAAGAGGTTCTCCAACGCCTAATATTATTTTAATAGTTTCTAAGGCTTGTATAGACCCTACTAAACCAGGAAGAGCACCTATAACTCCAGCTTCGGCACAACTTGGAACTTCTCCTGGTGGTGGTGGATCAGGGAAAATACATCTGTAACATCCTTTTCCAGGTAAATATGTGGTGGCTTGACCATCAAAAATCAATATGGCTCCATCTACTAACGGTTTCTTTAATAAAAAAGCTGCATCGTTGACTAAATATCTTGTAGCAAAATTATCTGCTCCGTTTATTACTATGTCGTAGTCTTTCATTATTTCAAATGCATTCGACGAATTTATTGGCTCTTCATGAATAGTTACATTAACGTCAGGATTATGCTCAGTCAGAGTTTCTTTTGCAGATTCAACTTTCCTTTTTCCTACATCAGAGTCAGAATGCAAAATTTGTCTTTGAAGATTTGATACATCCACTACATCAAAATCTACAATACCAATATTCCCTACTCCTGCCAATGCTAAATATAATGAAACAGGAGATCCTAAACCTCCAGCTCCTATTACCAAAACTTTTGAATCTAGAAGGGCTCTTTGCCCTCTACTCCCTACATTAGGCATTATAAGATGCCTACTATATCTTTCCACTTGTGATGGATTTAATGGTGTTATTGACATTTTTTTCTCCAAAATTTTATTAAAAAAAAACCCCCTAATTTGGGGGTTCGAACAATTATTAAACTATATTATCAATAGCTCGAACACTTACTACTGCAACAGTTTATTAAAATTGTATTTGAATAACTCATAAGAACATTATATATAAAAAAGATAAAATTTATATTGATTAAATTATCAATAAATATAAAAATACAATCATATATTTTTAATCAAGGAGAAAGATTATGCCATCAGGACAAAGACTCGAAGGTAAAGTAGCAATAGTTACTGGTGCTGGTACTAGAGGTGAAATTGCAGGAACAGGACAAGCTGCAGCTATTTTAATGGCAAGAGAAGGAGCAAAAATTTTACTTTGTGATATCGATATAGAAAGAGCTGAAGAAACTTTAGATGTGATAGAAAAAGAAGGCGGAATCGGAAAGATTTTTATTGGAGATGTAACCTCTGAAAAAGATTGTGAAGCTATGATCAATGAATCAGTTAAACAATTCGGGAAACTTGATATTTTATTTAATAATGTAGGAGGTCCAGGTGGTGGGATGGTCACAGAAATCGAAGAAGAAGATTGGCATAGATCAATAGACCTAAATATGAAAAGTGCAGTCATGGGTTCAAAATATGCAATCCCTGCAATGGAAAAATCTGGAGGAGGGTCGATAATAAATGTCTCTTCAATTGATGGTACACAGGCAGGTTCAACAAGAAATGTCCCCTATTCAATTTCTAAGGCAGCTATTTCTCATCTTTCTAGAATTATGGCTGTTCATCACGGGAGACAAAATATTAGAGTTAATTGTGTAGCTCCAGGGCATGTTTATGGGGCTTTTCCAAATAGGTTCAAAAAAATGGATGATGAATGGAGAGACCTAAGAAGAAAAGCTGGACCTTTGGGTACAGAAGGTACCGCATGGGATGTTGGTTGGGCTGTAGTTTATCTAGCTAGTGATGAAGCAAAATGGATAACTGGTGTTGTACTTCCTGTTGATGCTGGTGTTCAAGCTGCATCGCCATTATCAATGTGGGATGATTTAAATGACGAAGGTGGACCTAAAACAAGTATTGAATATTAAATTTTATAAATAGACTCTGCATTTTTAAAAAAAAACGCTTCTTTCTCGTCTTTTGATAAATTTTTTGTTAAATCTTTATAAGAATTAATTACTTTTGCATAATCACTATATAGACTATCTACTGGCCAGTTGGTTGCAAAAATAATTCTAGAAATTCCAAATAAATTCATGCATGTTTCAACATAAGGAGTAATTGAATCTGTCGTCCAATTATGATCCCCCATACCAAGTCCAGATATTTTACAAATGATATTTTCTATTTTTGAAATTTTAGTCATTCCATTTTTCCAATTTTCAAAATATTCTTTAGTACGAAAATCTGGATTCCCAGCATGATCCAAAACAATCTTTATATTTGGAAAAGCTTTTGCAAGATCTGCAAGTTTTTCCATTTCATCCCATCTAGCAGCAATACTAGAAATAAGTCCATATTCTTCTTGTAATTTGAATCCTCTTCTAAAATCTTTGCTTATAAGATAATCGCCATAAGAAAAATCTCTGATCCCTTTGAAATGTTTATATTCTAGATGCCTTTCAATAACTTGCCTTGCATCAGCAGAACTTAGATCAACATGCCCTACTATCGCATTTGGGATCCCTTTTTCTCTGTAAACACCTTCTAGCCATTTTGTTTCTTCAACAGGGTCTTCAGAACCAATTGCTGCTTGTACATGTATAGCTTTTTTCATACCTAATTCAGATGCTTCATTTAAGAAATCATTAGCAAGATAATTTCTTGTTCCAAGTTCTCGAAGAGGTAAATCTTCATCTGGTTGCCAGTGTCCATAGTGCAATTTAGGGTGATTCATATCATAAAAATGAACATGTGAATCAATGAACTCAAAATTGTCCTTAGTCAATTGTTGCTCCTCCATCAATTACTAATTCTGTTCCTGTTACATAAGATGCCTCATTTGAAGCTAAAAATAAAGCTCCATATGCTATCTCTTCAGGTGAACCAATTCTTTTTAAGAGTGCTTCATTACCAAAATCTTCAAATGCTTTATCTGCATCAAGTCCTAAAGATTTAATATGCTGGTCTGTCGCTCTAGTTCGAACTCCACCAGGGCAAATAGAATTGACCCTGATATTATATTTTGCTAAATCCATTGCCAAACATTTACTCAACTGAATTACCGCACCTTTTGAAGTGTTATATGGAACAAATTCTGGTTGAGCGATAAATGAGGATACTGAAGCAATGTTTATGATATTGCTATCACTATTTTTCTTTAAAGATTCCAGAGATTCGCTCACACAATTTGCATATCCTATTACATTTACACCTAGAACTTTATCCCAATGAGATTTATTAATATCTTCTATTTTTCCAAAAACAAAAGCTGCTGCATTATTTACTAAAATATTGATATCTCCATACTCGCTAATAGCTTCTTTGACCATGTTTTGAACAGAATAAATATCTGATGTATCAACTTTTATATATTTAGCATTTCCAAGAGAGTTAGTAATATTTTCAACAGTTTCTAATCCAGAGTCTTCTTCTATATCAGCAACAATAATATTAGCTCCTTCTTTTGCAAAAATTTCTGCAATTGCTCTACCAATACCATTTCCACTTCCTGTAACTATAACGTTTTTATTTTTTAATCTCATTTTTTACTCCTAGCTAAAATAAATTAATCTATATGAAATACTTCTTCAAGTTCAAGCATGGATTGATCAGGTGCTGCTCCTTCAGGAATTTCAAAATATGGAGACATCAAATCTTGCCATTTTTTATTAATTGCTTCTTTTGACATTCCATCTAATGAACTTAAAAAGGAATCTTTAGCTTCAAAATACCCAAACATTAAACCATCTTTTCTCATAAATAAAGAATAATTATGCCAACCGTTACGATTTAATGCTGACTTCATTTCTGGCCAAACATTTTTATGGTGAATCTTATATTCTTCAATATAATCTTCGCGAACTTTAAGGATAAAACCAACTCTTTTCACAAAGAGACCTTTCGAGCTAATTTAATAAATTTAGAAATTTATATAAAAGAAACATTGATGCTATTCAAATTTGATTGCCTGTCGGCTAAATCTTGAATTGAAATACCACTTAAATAATCTAAAAGTACAGCTTCAACACCTATCCATAATTCTCTTTGACTACATGCATCTGTATGTATGCAAACATCTTCATTATGAATGCATTCAATAGGAGATAAAGTATAATCTAACAGCTTAATTATTTCTGACACAAACAATTTTTTTGGATCAGTTTTTATCTTATGGCCACCTGCAGGACCTCTATTTGATTCAATAATTCCTTCTTTTTGTAATTCATTAGATATTCTTTGAAGAAATTTCAAAGGAACACCTTGGTCTTTGGATACTTCTTCGGTCTTAATTAGACCTTTGTCTTGGTTTACAGAAAGATACACTAACAATCTCAAAGCATAATCTATTTTCATGGGTATTAACATATTTATATATTAGCATATTTGTCTTAATTAGTTGATTTTAGATGTTTTTCAAGTTATATGCACTTAAAAAAATTATACAATTAAGAAATCTGCTTAAATTTGGAAATAAGAATTGGGAAAGTAATGGCTGAAGAAATAATTTTAGTAACAGAAAAAAGAAATACTTTTGGAAAAAAGAATAAATCCTTAAGATCAACAGGAGTAATACCTGTAAATATGTATGGCTTAGGAGATTCTGTTAGCTTACAGGTCAATGAAGATACTTTATACAAAACTCTTAAGGCAGCAGGTTATACAACCCCAATAAAAATTTCCATTGATGGAAAAGATGAAACTTATACTCTAGTTAGAAATATAGACAGGCATCCAGTAACAGATGCACTAGTCCATGTAGACTTTCTTAGAGTAAATATGGAAAAAGAAATTGAGGTTCAAGTTCCAGTATCACTTATCAATCAAGACTCCGCACCAGGAACAAGAGGTGGAGCAGGAGTTGTTACTCAAGGTGTTTATGAAGTAACTATTCTAGCTAAACCATTAGAAATACCTTCAGAATTACAAGCAGATTGTTCAATACTTGAAAATCTAGAAATGTATGTTTTAGCAAAAGATTTAGATATACCAGAAGGTGCCGTTCTAACATCTGATGAAGACGCGCAAATAGCATGGATTCAACCTCCAAGAGTACAGGAAGAAGAAACAGTTACAGCAGATGTTGAAGGTGAAGAAGGAGCTGAAGGTGCTGAAGGTGAAGAAGGAGCCGAAGGTGCTGAAGGTGATTCTGAAGAATCTACTGATTAAAAAAATATTTGTGAATTTTGATTACTTTTTGTTAAAATTTATTAAAATTAGCTGATTTGGAATAGCATGTTTTTTGAAAAAATAAATGAAGCTCCTAAAGATCCAATACTAGGATTAACAGATGAATTCAACAAAGACTCAAATCCTAATAAAGTAAACTTAGCAGTAGGTGTTTATCAAGATGATAACGGAATAACTACAACTTTTGAGTCTGTTCTTGAAGCTGAAAAAATACTTCTCGATATGAATATATCTAAATCATATAAACCTATAGACGGTGATAAAGACTTTCTTCGTCAATCAGTTCAAATGGTTTTAGGTGAAAAAATATTTGAAGACAGCAGTTTTAGTCCTATCGCTCTTAATACACCAGGAGGAACAGGTGCCCTGAAATTAGTATCCGAGTTTTTAAATACTTTTTCTAGTAAATCTACAGTTTGGTTTAGTAATCCTACATGGCCGAACCATCAACCTATTTTCGAAGCGTCTGGATTTAAAACAAATAGTTATGAATATTTTGATAAAGACAATAATATTGTAGCTTTTGAAGAAATGGTAAAAAGCATAGAAAAAATTCCTTCAGGAGATATTATTGTCTTACATGGATGCTGCCATAATCCAACAGGTTGCGATTTAAACGATGACCAATGGGGAACACTTGCCTCAATACTTAAGAAAAATAATATTATAACTATCTGTGACTTTGCATATCAAGGATTAGGAGATGGTGTAGATGAAGATGCATCAGGCGTAAGGATTCTTGCAGAAAAAGTAGATGATCTTTTTATTTGCTCAAGTTACTCTAAAAATTTTGGTTTATACAGCGAAAGAGTTGGGTGCTTGATCTATAAAAGTGCAGATAAGCAAAAATCTGAAAAAATATTAAGTCAACTTAAGAGAACAGCTAGAACAATATACTCTAATCCACCTGCTCATGGTTCTGAAATTGTAAAAATAATCCTAAATGATGAACATCTAAAAAATTTATGGCAAAAAGACTTAAGTGCTTTAAGAAATAGAGTAAAAGAAATGAGAGTGTCTTTAAACTCTAACCTTATTGAATTGGGATGTAAAAAAGATTTTTCTTTTATCGTTGATCAAAATGGTATGTTTAGTTTCAGTGGTATAAGTACGGCAGATGTACATAAATTAAGAAATGAATACTCAATTTATATAGTTGATTCTGGAAGAGTAAATATAGCTGGAATTACTAGTAAAAATATAAAATATATTAGTGAAAGTATAAATAAAATAGTATAGTTTTCTAAAGCTCTCCTTCAAGGCTCTGAAAAACTAAACCTGCAGGAGGTTTAGGAAGAAAATTGGTTACTTTAGGTGGTAACACTTCTCCTGATTGAACTGTTTTTACAAAATCTTTCATAGGTATAGGCCTCATAATAAAGACTATGATTTTGTCATTAATTTGTAATTGATTATTAATCTCATTAAGATCTGTTTCAAAAGAAATATTATCTTCAAAATTATCATTAAATTTTTCTTGGAGAAAAACATCATGAAGAAATGAATAATCATTGTTTTTTGAAGTATTATTGTTTGAATATGAGTACGAATTAATTTCAGATCCTTCTTTGATTACAATCCCAAAACTAATGTCATTATTATTTTCTAAAATTGATTTGTAAAAGGATTGTAGATATTTTGTATTTTCAAGTGAAAGATTTTTTTCTAAATGTGTAATATTTTCATCTGAAACAATTGTCTTTATATATTTAGAAATGTTTTTGTCTGATTTTATAAATCTATGATAAGAACGAGTTACTAAACCTGGTTCATTCATGGAAATAAGTTGAATCATTCTGTAATTTATTGATTCATTTTCTTCAATAGTTCTATATTTATTTATTTTTGATAGATATCTCAACCCTGCTTCATATCTATGGTGTCCATCTGCAATATATATTTTAGATTTATTAAAATTATCTGTTATCAAAGAAATAGTTCCTTTATCTGTGACTCTCCAAACTTTTATTTTTTGCAAATAATCTGGCTCTATATCAATATAAGGCTTTTTACCCGATATAGACTTTACTAAATTAGCTATAGTTTCTCTAGAATCATCCTCATAAAGACAAAGTAATGGGCTATAGTTTGATTTTGCAACTTCCATCAATTTTTGCCTGTCTTCTACCCATTCTTCTCTGGTTTTTTCATGCGGTATGACAATTTTATTTTTGTATTCTTCAACTTTTATTGCACAAATAAACCCTTTTCTTGTAATAACTTGATCTCCAAATTTAAATTCTTCTTCTGTTACATAAATAGATGGAGAATCATCTTGGGTTAGAACTTCATTTTTTATCCAAGAGTTTTGAATTTCAGCTGCAGAAAAATACGGATCTTCATACATGCCCCTAATTCCAAGTTCTAATCTAACTGTATTATAGTCAGAAATTTTATAGAGATTTTCTTGCAAAGTTTCAGATATGCTATCAAAAGGAGGACATACATTTTTAGTAAGATCTCCAGAAATTTCTTGATTATACCTAATGCCCTTAAAAGGTCTTAATTGCGCCATAATTTTTATAAAGTAAGTTTGTATATCAATTAGAATATCAGAAAGATTATTAAAAATAGTAATTATGTTTAGAAAATTTTTTATAGTTTTATTATTTATATTTGTTTCATGTTCTTCTCAGACACCAGAGACTTCTGAAGTTATAAAAACAGTTGTCGACGATTCTCAAATAAATTCATTAAATGTTGAATTGAATCAACTAAATAATGAGTTGATAGCAGCTGAAAGAAACTACAATGACAAAGTTGGTTATTTAGAGAATGAAATTAGCTCAATCAATAATAAATTAACTGAAGCTGAAGAACAAAACAAAATTTCTAAATACGAACAATTGGATGCTAATGATAAATTAATTGCTTCAAATTCAAATTTAAA
>Ga0315331_10002061_pt1 | contig 15197 bp, 9 predicted proteins | sample M160m34915metaG_FD_203456 | JGI IMG/M metagenome (GOLD analysis project Ga0315331, IMG submission 203456) | Ammonia-oxidizing marine archaeal communities from Monterey Bay, California, United States - M1 60m 34915 | ecosystem: Environmental > Aquatic > Marine > Intertidal zone | place: USA...
CGAGGCATTAACGAAATCCGATACAGCCAGCGTCACATTTGGCGCTGGCGCGACTGGATCGTGAAGTCATTGAACGATGATAAGGGCTACGACCAGATGATTCGTGAGATGCTGGCTGCTGACGAAATATCCGGCGGAGACCCTGCTGTTCTTCCGGCGACCGGATATCTGGGACGCAACTGGTACAAGTTTGACCGCAACGTCTGGATGTTTGAGACCGTCGAACGAACCGGCGAAGCATTTCTGGGGATGACGTTTCGCTGCTGTCGCTGCCACGACCATAAGTTCGATCCTGTCAGTCAGGAGGAGTACTACCGGTTCCGTGCGTTCTTCGAGCCGCACGATGTACGCACCGATCGGATTTCTGCTCTGACGACGACGGAGAAAGACGCAACACTGGGCCAGGTGCTGTCGGACGGAATTGCTCTGGCATATGACAAGAATCCGGATGTCCCGACTTACCGTTTCGAACGCGGCGACAATCGGTATCCCGATGAAACGAAGTTGCTGACGCCCGGCGTGCCGGCTTCCCTTGGAGGCGAAGTTTACGTTTCAGAGATCAATCTGCCTGCAGAAACATGGTACCCCATGCTGCGGCCGGGCGTTCGTGAAACAATGATCACACAAGCACAGGAGCTTGTATCCGCCGCCGAGACTCAGCTGCGGGAAAAACAGACGGCCGACAAACTGGCCGGCGAGAAACTGAAGGCCGCTATCGATACGGAACAGGCAACATCGTCGGAACCGAAAACCTTTCTGCACGAAACCTTTTCTGCTGCGGCTCCCGAAGTCTGGGAAACTGTTAACGGCGCATGGGCATACGCCGATGGGAAACTGGTTCAGTCAGCAGTGACAAGTTTTGCCACGATGGTCAGCAAAGAAACTCATCCTCGTGACTTCGATGTGCACCTGCGTTACCGACCGCTCAGTCCCGGTACATACCGGTCCATAGGGTTTAGCTTCGACTACCAGGACAAGGGGCAGTCGCAGGACGTTTACACTGCCACCGGGGACAGTCGTCAGAGTGTGCAGGCTTTTCATCGCGCGGGCGGCAAACAGGTTTATCCGAAAGAAGGAATCGTCACCGCAGATCTAAACGTCGGTGAAGAAGCGGTGCTGGACGTTTCGGTTCAGGGCTCAAAACTCACAATCGATCTGAATGGCACACGTAAGCTGGATTACGTCATGCCGGTGGAACGGCGTGACGGTCGGTTTGCGTTGTGGGTCCATCAGGGGACGGCCGAGTTTCTGGAGCTGAAGATCACCGCGCAGGTGGATTCCATTGAAACACTGGAGCAACGCAAACGTGATTCCGATCACGCGATCCAGCTGGCTCAGGCAAACTTACATCTTGCCCGTGGAGAAGCGAATTCGATTCGTTTACGGCTGGCAGCGGATATCGCAGCACACCTCAGGGACGACAAGCAATCTGCGAAGGACAGTGCCCGTACAGCATCTGCCGCGGAACTTGCCGTGGCGGTGCTGCAGGCGGAAGTTGAAGTTCTGAAGGCCCGCTACTCAGATGAGAAACGTGCCGCTGCCACAGCAAAGCTGGCGACCGCGCACGCAGCAGCGATGAATCCGACGGAAGCCTACACGGCCATCGGCGAGCAGTTCCCGAAGACCAGCACCGGCCGACGCAGTGCCCTGGCGGAATGGATCACCAGATCAGACAATCCGAGAACGGCACGAGTGGCAGCGAACCATCTCTGGGGACGCCATTTCGGACAGCCGCTGGTGGCCACTCCCGAAAATTTCGGACTGAATGGGCGCAAGCCCACACATCCGCAGCTGCTGAACTGGCTGGCCGCGCAACTGGTTCACAACGACTGGAAAATGAAGCCGCTGCACAAACAGATCGTTCTGTCTGCGACATACCGAATGGCCAGTACGGCGGTTGTCGGTGGTGGCGCTCAGAAACGTGATTCAGAAAATCAGTTTCTGTGGCGGATGAATTCACGCCGGATGGAAGCGGAAGTCGTACGGGACAGCACTCTGTTTCTGGCATCGCGGCTGGACATGACGATGGGAGGTCCGGAGATCGCAGAAACGGACGGCGAGAAAACCCTGCGTCGCAGTCTGTATTTTCGCAATACGCCCAACGAAAAAATGGCCATGCTGGAAGTCTTTGACGTGGCCGATCCGAATTCCTGTTATCGCCGCAAGGAAAGTGTCGTGCCGCATCAGGCTCTGGCCATGATGAACAGTGGCCTGACACTGGACAGCGCACGCGCCATTGCCGAACAGATTGCGGATGAGGACGATTTTGTAACTGCTGCATTTGAAACTGTCTTGTCGCGACGTCCAACCGATGAAGAAGCCGTCCGCTGTCGGGCATTTCTGTCCGAACACTATGATGTACTGCAGGATGTCCCCGCGCAGCCATTCGCTGAGGGAGGTTCCGCGAAGCAGGATCCTTCGACAGATCCAGGCATGCGTGCCAGAGAAAATCTGGTCCATGTTCTGTTTTTGCATAATGACTTTGTGACCATAAGATAGGCGGCTTCCCCTGCAGCCCGGAGACGCAATGACCGAATCATCGAATCACATTGCCGGTGGCAATCACCGTCGTCAGTTCATGGCTGACACTGGTCTTGGTTTTACCGGTCTGGCTCTGGGTGCCATGCTGCACCGCGACGGCATCGGCGCGGAAGCCACAGCGTCCCTGACACTCCGGACACATTTCGCACCCAAAGCGAAAAGTGTGATCTGGTTCTTCATGAATGGCGGGACCAGTCACCTGGAATCCTTTGACCACAAGCCCGCCCTGAACATTCACGCCGGCAAGACGATTGAAGAAACTCCGTTCATGTCGGAGGTTCTGGATTCGCCGTTTTATCGCAAGAACGTACGGGACTTTGCCGGTAAGCCGCGAGATCTGATGGCGCAGGTTTATCCGCTGCAGGTTGGTTTTAAACGTCGTGGTGAAAGCGGGATCGAAGTCAGCGACTGGTGGCCTCATGTCGGCAGCTGTATCGATGACATTGCCGTGGTCCGTTCCATGTGGACCACCGACAACGACCATGCCGCCCAGTTGCAGTTTCACACGGGGCGACACATTTTTGACGGTTTTTTTCCATCGATTGGTTCATGGGTGCATTACGGACTGGGCAGCCTGAATGAAAACCTGCCGCAGTTTGTGGTGATGGGGCCACCGCCCGGTGACTGCTGTGGTGGCGTTGGTGCTCATGACGGCAGTTATCTTGGCCCTCAGCATGCGGGAGTGCAGATGGCACTGGATCCTCGGAATCCACTGCCGTTTGGGACACCAGGCGAGAAAATCGGCGTCCGCGAACGCCGTGACCAGTTGGATCTGCTGCGTGACCTGAACCAGCTGACCGCCGCTTGGTATCCGGATGATCAGCGACTGACGGCCCGGATCAAAGCATACGAGCTGGCGTTTCGCATGCAGATGTCGGTTCCTGGAATTGTCGACCTGTCCCATGAAACCAGCGCGACTCAGGCGGCGTACGGTCTGGACAACAAGGCCACCAAAGGTATGGGGCGTCAGGCCCTCGTGGCTCGGCGACTGGTGCAGCAGGGTGTCCGCTTTGTTCAGATTTACGACGGCGGCGGGGGCGGAGGCGGCTGGGATGCTCATACCAAGCTGAAAGACAATCACACACGTAACTGCGGTCGCGTTGATAAGCCTATTGCGGCGTTGTTGAAAGATCTAAAACAACGCGGACTCCTGGACGAAACTTTGGTTGTGTGGGCAACTGAATTCGGGCGAACGCCAGGTTCCGAAAAATCTGATGGACGCGATCATCATCCCTACGGTTTCTCTGTGTGGATGGCAGGCGGTGGGTTAAAAGGTGGTATTGCCCACGGTGCGACCGACGAACTGGGGTTCCACGCGGTGGAAGATCGACACTACGTCACTGACATTCATGCAACGGTGCTGCATCAGCTGGGGCTGGATCCGCGGCGACTGGAAGTACCAGGGCACAAGCGACTGGAAATTGACCTCGGCAAACCTATCGACGCCATCATCGCGTAATTCGTTTCCCCATGTCCCCGGAACGTGATCGCGCCGGCCGTACCGCGGCCGTTCGGCGCAATGACACGAAACACTATCTATTTTGGAAATGGGACAATCCACCGGTTTGTTGAACGGTGTGGGTCCACTCTGGCGACAAGGCTTCCTGCTTGATCAAAACTGCGACACGAAACATATTGCTCCAGGTCTTGCCCGCCCGCTCCTGTTTCAGTTTCTTCTGTTGGTCGAGTACAGTCACGGATCATGGTATTCGCCGGAGCCTGCGAGGGAAGCCCGGAGGGTACTTATGCCTCGCTCCGTCCACCGTCCCGGTTTCACAACAAATTTCCTTGCGCCCCTTCCTGTCCAGCCGGTGTTCTCCCTGTCAGCTGGTCAGGCCATGCGCATCTATTGGTTGCTGACTACCGGTCCGTGCCATTGTTATCAACTGTGTTTAAAATGATCACCACAACAATCACGCGGGATCGTGTGGTCGATACTTCAATTCCTGATTTGTCCATCAGCTGACCATTTTTGCCCCCGCGCACTCCACAGCTCGACTGTGCGGCCCCGCAATTCGACGCTCGTGCGTCAAATGATGAAGAAACCATAAATGTCTCAGTCAAAACCCGACACCTGCGACCTCGGACGGATTACGTGCAGCCTGCGAGGATCCGTCGTCGCAGGCAGCTGGCAGACCTGTATGTTGAAATACACGGCCGGCTTTTCGGGAATCGATGACACAGGGTCGTTGAAAATCGTTACCCGCTATGCCACTGATTCGGGAATACCGCAGTTCGACGATCCTGCGGCGCCGAACTACACCACCGTCGTCGCGTCCAACGGCGCTCATTTGCAGCTTCGCTACGATGTCAAGGACTTTCGTCGCCCGTGGGGGCGAACGATTCACCTCAAGGTGCTGCAGGGATATCTGCGGAAGGGCGATGTCATCACGCTGACTATCGGTGACACATCGGGCGGTTCTTCCGGATGGCGAATGCAGACGTTTGCGGAGGACACGTTCGAACTGAAGACACTGGTGGATCGCTATGCGACTTATGTCTACGAAGAACTGCCGAAGTCGCCGACGTTCAAAGTCGTGGCGGGTAAACCGGTTCGGCTTGTGGCTGTCGCTCCCAGTCAGGCGATTCCTGGTAAGAAAATTCCTGTGCGATGGAAGCTGGAAGATGTCTGGGGGAATCCTGTCGGTCGGTCAAGGCGCATGAGTCACTCGGGCCTGCCCGAGTCGATTCACCGTATTAAAGTGACGGACGAGGTGACCGGACTTTGGGCGGAGACCAATCCCGTGTATGTGTCTGCGGATGCTGTTCCACGATACTGGGCTGACCTGCACGGGCAGAGTGAAGAGACGATCGGAACGAATTCTATTGAACGCTACTTTCGGTTTGCGCGGGACAGCGCCTTTGTTGACGCCTGCGGACATCAGGGAAACGATTTTCAGATCACAGACGCTTTCTGGCAGACCATCAATGACACCACGGCGCGATTCAATCAGCCGGGAAAGTTCGTGACCTTTCCTGGCTGGGAATGGAGCGGCAATACCGCGCTTGGCGGCGATCGCAATGTCTTCTTTAAAGAAGAAGGCGGTGCAATCGGTCGCAGCAGCAGAGCGCTTGTTGAGCCCACTGAGTCGGCCGGCAGTTGCTGTCCAGCGGTTGAGAATCTGTTCGATCGTATGGAGCAGGAACAGCAGCATTGCGACGTGATGCTGGTGCCGCATGTCGGTGGACGCTATGCGGACCTGGCACGGCATCACGCTGGACTGGAACCGGTTGTTGAGGTGCATTCAGCGTGGGGTACGTTTGAATGGGTGCTGGACGATGCATTCTCACGCGGCTATCGGGTGGGCATTGTAGCTAATTCAGACGGGCACAAGGGACGTCCGGGCGCCAGTTATCCGGGGGCGGGGAAGTTTGGCAGCTATGGAGGCCTGACTGCTGTGCTGTCCGACACGCTGGACCGGAACGCCGTTTGGGCCGCCTATCAGCAACGCCGTGTTTACGCGACGACCGGCGCTCGTATCCTGCTGGATGTACAAACAGCCGCGGGCCATTCCATGGGCGAAGTTGTCCGCATTGGTAATGACGAATCGCTGGGACTGTCGGTGACAGTTGCCGGCACGGCGCCTTTGGAACGTGTCGAGGTGCGAAACGGAATGCGTGTCCTCAAAACACTGAGAACGTATTCGAAGAGTGACCTGACAAACCGCATCAAAGTGCTGTGGCAGGGTGCTCAGGTGCGCGGCCGCGGACGTCAGGTTAACTGGGATGGCAGCCTGAGTCTGGACGTTGCGCGCATTGATGCGTTCCAGACGATCAACTTCTGGAACCCCGAAAAAAACTGTGAACAGCTCAGTCGGCAGAAACTCAGGTGGGAGTCAGTCACGACAGGAGGCGTTGCCGGAGTGATCCTGGATCTGAACCGGCTTTCCGGCAGTCTGCATGTCGAAACCAGTCAGCGAAGCCTGAACTCGGACATTTCGAAGCTGGGAGTCCGGGGCCGCTCGTACAGTGCCGGCGGCATCGGAAAACAGATTTCGGCGTGTCGGCTTCCCCCCGCCGGTGGTGCCCGCGACATCAGCACGACGGTTCGTATTGACCCGAAAGATCTGTGCCAGGGTGACAACCCAATCTACATTTGTGTCGTCCAGGAAGACGGTCATATGGCGTGGTCGAGTCCGATTTATGCAGTTATGTGACTTTTAATACGGAACATTACCCTTGATTGTCACGCGCAGGCCACGGCGGCGATTGGGGTAGTAGTCCCACAGCGCGTAGTGTTGAACACATCGGTTGTCCCAGAAAGCGACAGAGTCAGCCTGCCACTGAAAACGGCATTGAAATTCCGGTTTCGCAATGTGTTCAAAAAGCAACCGCAGCATAAAGTCACTTTCCTGCGGCGTCAGTTCCACAATGCGCGTTGTGAAGATGCGATTAACAAATAAGGCTTTGCGACCGCTGACCGGGTGCGTGCGGACCACCGGATGCTCAGATTTAGGATACGTCCTGTCCTCTTCCGACGTTTCTGCATAGCGGCCACGATAGGCATTTTCTCCGTCGTGCAGTGCTGTTAATCCATCAAGGAATTTCTGCATAGACGAAGAAAGCGTTTCGAATGCTGCATACATGTTCGCGAACAGTGTGTCGCCGCCCACTGAGGGGACTTCAATCATACGCAGAATTGTGCCCAGTGGTGGTTCGCGATCACACGTCACGTCTGAGTGCCAGTCTTCGCCGGCAATGCGCTCCGAATTTTCATCGGTGAAAAGTTCCATGATTTCAGGATGTCCGTCCACAAGGCGTGGCCAGGCCGGATGCAGATGTAACTCGCCGAAGCAGCGACCCAGACTCTTGTGCTGCTCGTACGTCAGTTCTTGATCGCGAAAAAACAGGACACCGTATTCGGCAAGCGCGTTTGTCAGCAATTCCGTCGTTGCGTTGTCGAGCGGCCGGGCAAGATCCATTCCGCGAACAAGCGCACCGCAGCCAGGCGTCATGCGGATGAATTCAGGGGCAGCTTCCATGTTTTCTTCTCAGAGTGATGTTCGTTTGTCTTCGGCAACACCAATGTTACAGTCTTCTTAACTCAGTTTGCATCAGGCCACGCCGGAATTGCTTTGCTCATGGCACTCAGATTCAACAAGCAGTGGATGCTGCCCGCCGGCCCCGTGCTGGCTGTGGTTGCCGGGATTTGGCTGAGATCGAGAGGGCTGGAAGCCCCGGCCTGCTGCTGTGCCGGGGTCACAGTGCTGTGCGGTATCTGGTGGATGTTTGAGTCCATCCCGCTGCCGGCGACCGGGCTTGTGCCATTCGCCGTCTTTCCCCTCGCTGGTGTTCTGGATCATCGAGAGATTGCACATGCGTATGGTCATACGCTCATCCTGCTGATGCTGGCCGGGTCGATGTTGTCAGCCGCGATGGAAAAGAGTGGTGCTCATCGCCGAATTGCGCTGGGTATGGTGCGGCTCATCGGCACTGACGCTCGTCGACTGATTCTTGGATTCCTGGTGACGGCTGCGGTTCTCAGCATGTGGGTTTCGAACACCGCTACTGTTCTTATGCTGTTGCCTGTAGCCCTCGCTGTTCTTGACCAGGCGCCTGATCGGTCACGACATGCGCCGCCGTTACTGCTGGCTGTTGCATACGGTGCCGCCGTAGGTGGCAGCGGTACTCCCATCGGCACACCTCCGAATCTGATCATGATCGATAATTATCGTGAGGCCACCGGCATTGAGATCGGTTTTCCGGAGTGGATGCGAATGGGACTGCCGGCCACTGTTCTGATGTTACCGGTTGTCTGGCTGTGGCTGTCGAGAGGGCTTTCAGGACAAAAGGAACGATTGTCAGTTCCCGATCCCGGTGGCTGGCAGCCGGATCAGAAACGTGTTCTGATCATTTTCGGTTTGACAGCGTTTGCCTGGATGACACGTACGGCGCCGTTCGGCGGATGGAGTGAATGGCTTCAGCTGGCCGGACAAGCGGGCGACAGCACGGTGGCGCTGGCGGCCGTTGTTACGTTGTTCATAGTGCCGTCCGGTTCTGACGACGGTACGCGCTTGCTGGACTGGGAAACGGCGAACCGGATTCCCTGGGGCCTGTTTTCCATTATCGGTGGCGGAGTCGCAATCGGCATGGCGTTCCGGGAAACGGATCTGAGTGCCGCCACCGGAAGAGAACTGCTGCCGCTGGCCGCACTACCGTTGCCGATCATGATCTTTTGCCTGTGTCTGTTCGCAACGTTTTTTACAGAATTTGCAACAAACACTGCCGTCGCCGGCATTCTGATGCCCGTCATGGCAGCTGTCGCCACGTCCGCCGATGTAAGTCCGATGCTGGTCATGATTCCGGTGACACTGGGCCTGAACTGGTCCTTTATGCTGCCAGCGGCAACCGTGACCAATGCGATGATCTACGGTACAGGTGAAGTCACGATTCAGAGAATGATGCGTGAAGGATTCGTGCTGAATCTGATCGGGGCCGTTCTGGTTTCAACGGTCTGCTATCTGACACTTTCGTGACCGCAGAGCACTTCGAGCCTGACAAGCCGTTGTGAGTTCAGGAACTCATAAATCTGGAGTGGTTGGTGTCAGAGAACTGCCAGCGTGTCCTGGTCTCGGGCACGGCGTGCAGAGAGCCCGGTGGTAGGGCAACATCGTTACACGCTGACTTGTGGCCGCGCAGAATTCTTTTCAATAGAAGTCTTGTCGCGGCCTGTACCATGATGTTGGTTTCCGGGAATGACGGCCGAAACACTTCGCCGAAGCCTGCAATTTTTTCACTGTACAGAATGCAGTTGTAAAGCTGAAGAGGCCCTTTCAAAGTCTGAGAACACCGTAGGATACAGCGGCATTGAATTTGCGGTATGCGCGACTGCGATGTATTTCGATGTTCGCAGTCGTAGAGTCAATTTTTGGTTTCGCTATTCAAATTATTTTGTGTGTCAATTTGACGATTATCCTGGCAGTGAGATTAAATGCTGAGGACGAATATGACTCTGAACAGGATTGGCGGTATCGGGCACTTCTGCAGATTAATGGTATTCAGAACGAAGATGTTCTGAGGCGGGTACTTTCTGAATTTAACCGGGTCCGGCGGCAATGTCGGATTCCTCCGGTATGGCTAAAATGATGGTTGTGTCTGGTATTCTGGCGAGTCAGATTACCCTGGGCGAGATGTGGTGCAGATCTCAGAGGCTTACTCGGTGATTCGTGACGATACAAGGCGGGCTGTTCCTGTGTCTCAGGAACTGGTCTCGCGCCAGGCGGTCTGGATTCGACCGAATTCAGGCATTCGGTGTCGTCGAAATTACTCCCTGATATCCTGTGAAGCTTCAGCCGAACATGTTCTATCGACAACACGCCAGGAACCCGAGTAAATGATTGATTGCAGGAGGCTGATGTTATTATTTGCCATTCAGCTGTCCGCCAGCGTGGCGGCGAATGACTGTCCCACAACGAGTGACTGGCCGCAGTTTCGTGGGCACCGCGCTTCCGGCGTGGCGGACGGTCGGCGTTTACCGGTCGAATGGGATCTGGAAACCGAAACGAATATTCGATGGCAGACTGAGATTCCTGGCATGGGACATGCCAGTCCTATTGTCTGTCGGGGATGTGTCTACATCGTGTCGGCTTCGACGGATGTTCAGAAGGACAGCCTTCGTGTCGGTCTGTATGGCGATATTGAATCGGTACAGGACGACAACTCATATACGTGGACGCTGTATTGTCTGTCAGCCGGTTCCGGGAAGATTTGTTGGGCTCGCACAGTCTACGAGGGCCGACCACAAATCAAACGTCATACGAAAGCCACACATGCCAATTCAACACCAGCTACCAATGGCCGGCAGTTGTTCATCCAGCTGGGGTCTGAGGGACTTTATTGTTATGACCTGTGCGGTCGGTTCATGTGGAAGAATAATGCCGGCCAGCTCGATTCCGGATACTACAAGGTTCCGGCGGCACAGTGGGGATTCGGCAGTTCGCCGATCGCATTCCGGAATCTGGTGATCGTACAGTGCGATGTACAGAAGGATTCCTTTATGGCGGCATACAATGTGGAAGACGGCCGCGAGGTGTGGCGCGTCCCGCGCGACGATGTTCCCACATGGAGCACGCCTACGATTCACGACAATGGAAGGCGGCCCGTACTAATTGCCAATGGTCATAAACATGCCGGAGGTTACGACGCGATGACGGGACAGGAACTGTGGCGACTCAGCGGCGGCGGAGATATTCCCGTACCGACACCGATTGTCGCACACGGCCTGGTTTTTCTGAGCAGCGCTCATGGAGCAAAGAAGCATCTGGGTGCGATCCGAACGTCGGCCCGCGGCAAGTTGTCGCCGGATTTGTCAAAGAGTATCGAAGATAAACGGGTCGCCTGGTACGAGTCGCGGGACGCGACTTATATGCAGACGCCCATCGTTTATGGTGACTATCTGTATGCCTGCCGAGATAATGGTGTGCTGAGTTGTTACAACGCAAAAACGGGAAAACGACTCTATCGGCAGCGGCTTGGAAACGGGGGAGTCGGGTTCACTGCATCACCGGTTGCCGGCGACGGGAAGCTGTACTTCACAAGTGAAATGGGCGACGTGTTTGTCGTACGCAGCGGCGCGGAGTTCGAATTACTGTCAAAGAATTCGATGGGCGAAATCTGTATGGCAACGCCGGCCATTTCTGACGGCATGCTCATCGTGCGAGGAAAAAGTCGAATCTATGGGATCGGAGAGCCAGGGGATGCCCCGATTGTCCACAACGAAAGTGACTCGGCCCGATACCCGAATACCCAGCCACATTCGCCAAAGCGGCAATTCAGGCTGATTGCGCCAGGGAATTTGCTGAAAAGAATCCGGCTGTTGCGCAAACGCCGGATTTCGCGATGACGGGACATGAGTATTGGGACGTCGCTGCCGGAATTGAACTGGCTGAATTATTCCGACGAGTATTTCTGCAGCGTCCTGCTAAGACTTGCCGCGATGACAGCGAAGGTTCTTGTGGAAACTTAACCATGTTTTTCGTTGAGTAAGAAGCTGCCCGGTTCCGAAAGAAGTTTGCTGCCACGCTGCTGACGGTGTACCGATTGCCCGGGTTCGGACATCTTCGCCAACACGACCGAACGAGTCTGAATCGTGCTGGAAAGGCGGCCGTATTCGAACACGTGTCACCCGCAGAACGTTTGCAAAATTCGGCCAGCTGTTAATTATCACCGACATGCATCGGCATCGGGACACTGCATCTCTTGAACTTGCGATTGTTCCATATACATTGAGTTGCAGTGCTGAAATCAATACGACGATCAGTTATCCGTCCAACATAGACGACGCATTAATGAACATGCAAGTCCTGTATTCGCTGCTGGCTGCGGCCCTTCTGGCAACAAGTCTTCGTGCTGAGACCAAGCCCAATATCATAGTCATCGTGGCAGATGATTTGGGCTATGCGGATCTGAGTTTCCTGCCTCAGTCGCCCAGGGACGTTAGCACTCCGGCGCTGGATCAGTTGGCGAGCGAAGGTACTTATTTCAGCAATGCCTGCGCCACCAGTCCGATCTGCAGTCCCTCGCGTTGTGGCTTAATCACGGGACGCTACCAGCAGCGATGGGGGAACTACTGGTATGGCCAGGGCGGACTTCCGGACGAAGAAGTGACTTTGCCGCAGGTGCTTTCGAAACTGGGATACTCGACGAAAAAGATCGGCAAGACGCATCTGAATGGTGGTCCGGCCCAGCATCCTCTCGACCATGGATTTGATGAATTCGTGGGCTTTATCCACCACACCTGGGATTACATCCGCCTCAGTGAGAAAGACCTCGCTGCCTATCGGCACCGCGCCGACGGAAAACCACTTGGGATTCTCAATGTCGGTCCGCTCGAACGAGACAAAGGACAGACCGCGTCTTATGACGATGGATTCACCACTGAGATCTTTACTGATGAAGCGTTGAAGACGATCATTGCGGGCCAGCACACTGAAATACCATTCTTTGTTCAGTTGGAGTACAACGCCGTTCACATGCCGACCTATGTCGCGGATCCTGAATACGCGAAAAAGGCTGGCTACGAACAGCCGGAGTGGGACCGAGGTGCCGACAAGTGGGAATTTCCCTTCTGGGATCCTCGAGAGATCAGCTGGAAAGATTGGCACAGGAAATGGGGTCACCTGGGTGAAGTGGATCCACTTGGGCGAAAACGCTATTTGGCGAACCTCATGGCTCTTGATGATGGCGTTGGCCGAATTCTGCAATCGTTAACGGATACAGGCCAGCGCGACGATACCATCGTCGTGTTTCTGTCAGACAACGGTGGCACCATCAACACTTACTCAAACAACGCGCCGCTGCGCGGATATAAGTATATGTTTGGCGAAGGCGGCGTCCGCATTCCAATCATCATTTCGTGGCCCGGGCATGTGCCGCAGGGACAGAAGCGTCATGGACTGGCATCCGGGATGGATGTGTTTCCAACAGTCGTCGACCTGGCGGGAGGCGTGTTGCCGGAGAACCTCGATGGAAAGAGTCTTGTCCCAGGTCTCCATGATGTCGCCGCGGATTCAGGGCACGATTACCTCTGCTTTGCGGACGGAAAGAGAACCTGGAGTGTCCGACAGGGCGATTGGAAACTGATTAACTCGCCAGGCTGGACTCATCCGAATTATCAGTTGGACGAAGCGAATGTCGCACATCCGGCCGAAGATTATGTTTATCCCGACGGGCTGGTCCTGTTCGACCTCAGGAATGACATTGGTGAGACACGGGACGTTTCTTCCAGCGAACCTGACCGTGTGAAAAACATGACAGCGCTTTATGAGGCCTGGCGGGGCGAGATGGGTAAGCCGGTTTCCGGTAAGGTTCGACCAGTGAAGAAACAGGAGCAGCCTGGTATACGGGATAGCGGGATAGACCGACGACCGGAAATCGGCCGTGCGAATTAATCGGTTTGGCAGTCGCACGACGTGTGCGGGGCGTAATGCTGCAGCTATCATGAACTTTGTGAGCCAACTAAATGACCTGACGCCTGCGAATGCAATTGCGGGTGAGCTTCATGTAAGTGATGAATACCATGAAATGCAATTCCAAAGTGTCTATTGCTCTTGCAGCAATGATGGTAGCGACGGGAGCGAGCGCCGTTGAGGATGCGGAACAGGACGCTCCACTGAAAATCCTGCTTGTCGCTGGTGGCTGTTGCCATGATTATGCCACGCAGTCACGACTGCTCAAGGTCGGTATTGAAGAACGCATTCACGCTGTGGTGACAGTTGTGTTTAACCCGAGCACTTCCACTGATACGCGGTTCGAGATCTATGAATCGGACAAATGGGCGGAGGGATATGACGTTGTCCTGCATGACGAGTGCTCTGCTGCAGTGACGGACAAGAGCTACGTGGAACGGATTCTGGCGGCCCACAGGAACGGAGTACCTGCTGTGAATGTGCATTGCGCGATGCACAGCTATCGGTGGGGCAGCTTTCGTGAGCCCGTCGAACTGGGCGCGGACAATGCCGGTTGGTACGAAATGATTGGCGTTCAGTCCACGGGTCATGGCCCCCAGTCTCCGATTGACGTTCGCTATACTGATGCCACTCATCCAGTCACGAAGGGGTTTAAGCACTGGACCACGGTCAACGAGGAACTCTACAATAACGTGCAGGTGTTCGGCGGTACCAGGGCCCTGGCCAGCGGCACACAACAACAACATCCACGCAAACGGGAATTGAAGAAAAACCCCGCCGCCAGACCTCGTGAAGCCAATGCGATCGTCGTGTGGACGAACGAATATGGTCCCAACAGGACAAAGATCTTCAGCACCACTCTTGGGCACAACAATGAGACGGTGGGCGATCCCCGCTACCTGGATTTAGTTGTCCGGGGCCTGCTGTGGTGTACTGACAATCTAAGCGATGACGGTACGCCGACGGCTGTCTACGCGAAGTAAGGCCCGGCTTCCAGCACTCAGCCCGATGCCAGCATCCTGCTGACCGTGTCACGTTCTTTCGTCAACCATGCAGACTGATTTCAAACGGGTTACAGATAATGATAAGACGACTCTTCGCCGCCAGCACTCTCGTAATCTGGCTCACGGTTCTGCCACCTGCTCTGCGTGCGGATGAACGGGGCGTCTTGATTTTCGAAGATGATTTCAACCGCAACGAATCTCAGGAATCGAAAGAAGAGCTCAGCCGAGGCTGGGGCTCGAACAGTAAGAAACGTGCGGCAGGAAACAAGCAAGTCGATCTCAAAGACGGAGCGATGCACATTTACCGGCACAAGGCCGCAGACCATGCGGTATCGGTGACTCATCCCGCTGGATTTCGAGACGGCTCTGTCGAACTTAAGTTCATGCTGGCGGCCAAGACCGACAGCCTTGGTCTGAATTTCGCGGACTTGAAGTTCAAGGAGGTGCACGCGGGTCACCTGTTCGTTGCGAAAATCAGCACCCGGGATGTGCAATTGCACGACCTCAAGACGGGCAACATGAATTTGAAGACGCGCGAGTTGCGGTTGGCCAACAAACTGTCTTCCTCCCGGAAAGTCGAGTTGAAGACGAAGGTCAGGAAGTTTCCGCACCGACTTGAGTCCGGGGAATGGCATACTCTGGTTGTCTGTGTCAGCGGTGACACACTGAGTGTTTCCATTGACGGCGGACACGTTGGTTCTTTTTCGTCCGCAGGGATTGCGCACCCCACGAACCGAACGCTTCG
>Ga0315331_10002064_pt1 | contig 15194 bp, 11 predicted proteins | sample M160m34915metaG_FD_203456 | JGI IMG/M metagenome (GOLD analysis project Ga0315331, IMG submission 203456) | Ammonia-oxidizing marine archaeal communities from Monterey Bay, California, United States - M1 60m 34915 | ecosystem: Environmental > Aquatic > Marine > Intertidal zone | place: USA...
AGGAGAGGGAGGCCGTGAACTGCTGGGCGAAGAGCTCAAACGTCGCGGTGCCCGGGTGACTGAATGGTGCTGTTACCGGCGGTGCTGGCCCGAGGTGGATCTGTCGGTGCTGCGAGACGTGGATTCGTCTTTCGTCTTTCAGGCCAGCAGCGGCGAGATGGTGTCGCGATTATCGGAATTGCTGACTGGTGAGAGGCAGGAGGATCTGTTCCAATCTCCCGTGATTGTTCCCTCCGAGCGCGTGGCGGCACTGGCGACAGCGCTGGGATGGGGGCGGGTAATTCGTGCAGAGGATGCCGGCGATCGGGCGTTCACAGTCGCGCTGAAACAGCTCTCTGGGGTAGGAGTCGACACATGACGGAACCGGCTGCGCCAGCCAAGACCGCGATCATTCCGAAGGCAGATACACCGCCGCGCAGGAACCGCTGGACCCTGTGGCTACCATTGCTGACCCTGTTATTGCTCTGTGGGTTGGGCGCTGGCGGCTATGGGTTTGGGTGGCCCTGGGCGCAGCAATTGTGGCAACGGTTCGAGGATCTTGAGCGTCAGGTAGTCGACGCCCAAGCGCAGGCAGCTGCACCGGGGCCAGACGTTGCGGCCTTGGCGCGAGCCGCCGCTAACAGCAGCGTTCAGTCTGGACTGGCGTCGTTGGAAGACGATTGGCAGCGCGAATTGTCTGCGCTGCGCGCGCGGCAAAATGCGGAGCGCGCTGAGTCGGTGCGACAGTTGACTGGTCGGATGGGGCGACTCGAGGACCAGATGGACCGATTGCTGGCCGTCGATCGGCGGGCGTGGTTGGGACAAGAGGCGGTTTTTCTGACGCGGCTGGCTGGACAGCGGTTGCTGGTCGCCCGTGACGTGGAGGCTGCGCTGGTCCTGCTCGAGCAGGCAGATGCTTTACTCCGAGATACCGGTGAGCCCAACTTTGAAGGTGTGCGACTCGCGATCGCCCGGGATAGGGCGGCACTGGCTGCGGTGCCGGTGGTCGATCAGGTCGGTTTGTATGCCCGGCTGTCGGGGCTTGTTGACCAGGTTGAGCAATTGCAGCTCGAATTTGAAGCACCTGCCAGCGACATGAAAGCGGACGCTTTATCCACGACAGGGTGGCGGGAGCGGGCGTCCGCCGGTTGGCAGGCGGCACTGGCAAAGCTGTCTGACTATCTGATTATTCGGCGCCGGAGTGACGAGATTGCACAATTGATGACGCCGGAATGGGCGGCGCTGGCGAGACAGAATAGTCGGATGTTGATCGAGCAGAGTCAGATCGCCATGTTGTCGGCCAATCAACCTTTGTTCGAGCAATCTTTGCAGCGTTCCGCAAAATTTGTTGCCTTGTTCGCACAACAAGACGCCGATCGGGTCGCGAGTATTGTGGCGGATCTGGGCGCCCTGCAGAATCAGAATATTGCGCCTGATTTACCGGATCTGACGGATACTCGGAGTCTGCTTGAAGGTCAGGTGGAGCGACTCGGCGACAGGACATCTCCTTGACCATGGCACGCATGAGTCTTTATCTGGTTTTGAGTCTTTTCGCCGGGGCAATACTGGTCAATACCATTGTGCAGGACCCCGGCTATCTGCTGATGACCTGGGGTGACTGGCAGGTCGAGACGTCGGTATGGCTCGCACTGAGTGCGCTCCTGCTGGCTTATATCGTTATCGGGTTGTTGCTGCGCGTGGTCCGATCGACGCTGCGCGTGCCCAAGGCGTTGCACCGGTGGCTGGGACTGCGCTCGGTTCGTGGCGCCCATCGCAGAGCGGATAAAGGCTTTGCTGCTTTTTTTGAAGGTCGTTGGGATGTCGCGGAGAAGGCGTTGCGAAAAGCGGGGCCTGCCGATGAGCAGACCCTGTTGCATCCGCTCTATGCCGCGCTCGCGGCGGCGCGTCGCGGCCAAACGGAGCGTGCGCTGGCATTACTGGATCAGGCTGAAACCGACGCTGCGGCCCCCTTGTCATTGGTCGTTATGGCGCGCGCAGAATGCCATCTTGCTACGATGGCGCCCGATCGGGCAGAGCAGGCGCTGGATCAGCTGTCGTCAGCAGAGCGTGCCTTGCCCCGGGCAAAGGCCTTACAGGCTGAGTTCGCGTATGCGCAGCGCGACTGGCAGCGGTTGATCGAACTACTGCCCGATTTGAGACGTGGCCGGGTAGTGCCTGAGCACCAGGCGGCCGCCTGGGAGCGCGAGGCTTGGCTCGCGGCGCTGTCAGAAACGGGCGACTCGACGTCGACGGCACTCTCGTTGTGGAAGCGAGCGCCCGATTCAGTGAAATCAGAGGGCCAACCGTTTTGGGCGGCGCTGGTGACTCGTCTACAGTCCGAGGAGGACTGGGAGGCTCTACAAAAAGCCCTTCAGGAGCGTCTCGAGCACTATTGCGAGTCCGCTACGCTACAGACGATGTCTGCCTTGCCCGAGCGTCAGGCGATCAAAATGAAAAAGTCGATCAAGCGGTGGTGTGAACAAGATGCCGAGGGGCACTGCCATGCGGCGCTTGCCCACATCGCTCAGCTCGAGGGTGACACTGAGGCCGCGGGCTCGCTGTGGGAGCAGGCTTACGGTCGCTGTCCGTCAGCGGAAAATACTGCGAAGTGGTCTGAATGGTTGAGAGATCAGGGCGAGGAAGGGCAGGCCTCAGCGCTGGAGGCTGAGTTGCTGGCGACACTCCGGCAGGATCGGTAGGCGTTGCGAGCGGCCCGATCCATTATCGACCGGGTAAATTGATACCGAGCGAATCCCATAGAGCGTCTACCCGATCGCGCGTTGCGCCATCCATTTCAATAGTGCGACCCCACTCGCGATCAGTCTCGCCTTCCCATTTCTGGGTCGCATCCATGCCAATTTTGGATCCCAGTCCGGCAACGGGTGACGCGAAGTCGAGGTAGTCGATAGGCGTATTTTCGACGATCGTGCAGTCCCTCGCCGGATCCATTCGCGTTGTCATGGCCCAGATGACATCTTCCCAGGAGCGCGCATTGATGTCTTCGTCAGTCACGATAATGAATTTGGTATACATGAACTGACGAAGGAAAGACCACACGCCGAACATGACCCGCTTGGCGTGTCCCGGGTATTCCTTGCGCATGGTGACGACCGCCATTCGGTATGAGCAGCCCTCCGGAGGAAGATAGAAATCACTGATTTCGGGAAACTGTTTTTTTAATAGCGGAACAAACACTTCATTGAGTGCCACGCCTAGTATCGCCGGCTCATCAGGGGGGCGACCGGTATAGGTACTGTGATAGATCGGGTTTTCCCGAGTAGTAATGGCGTCCACAGTAAACACCGGGAAGCGTTCCACTTCGTTGTAGTAGCCGGTGTGGTCGCCAAAAGGCCCCTCATCGGCTAATTCTTCTGGATCGATATAGCCTTCAAGAATGATTTCACTGTGCGCGGGCACCATCAGGTTATTATTTCGACAGGCATTGGTGACGCACTCAGCCAAATCGGTTTTCTTGCCGCGCAACAAACCGGCGAAGGCGTACTCTGACAGTGCGTCGGGTACCGGCGTGACTGCCCCGAGTGTGGTGGCCGGATCTGCCCCCAGCGCAATCGCCACAGGGTAGGGTTCCCCGGGTCGCTTGAGCTGCCAGTCGCGAAAATCTAGCGCGCCACCGCGGTGAGACAGCCAGCGCATAATGAGCTTGTTGCGCCCCAAAAATTGCATCCGGTAGATACCCAGATTCATTCGCTCTTTTTCGGGGCCGCGAGTGATCACCAGTGGCCAGGTCACCAGTGGGCCCACATCGTCGGGCCAGCAGGTTTGGATGGGCAGTTTGGTGAGGTCCACCTCTTCACCCTTTAGCACTCTCTGCTGACAGGGAGCTCTCTTAATGACCCTAGGGCCCATAGTGAGGATCTTTTTGAGCAGCGGCGCTTTATCGACCAGATCCCTCATGCCTTTGGGCGGATCGGGTTGTCGCAGGTAGGCCAGCAGTTCACCGACCTCGCGCAGTGCCTCGACTTTCTCTTCGCCCATGCCAAGCGCCACGCGCCTTTCTGCGCCAAAAAGATTGGCCAGAACGGGTATGTCAGAACCTTTGGGGTTTTCGAAGAGTAAGGCCGGACCACCCCCTCTGAGGGTGCGGTCGGCGATCTCGGTCATTTCCAGATTGGGATCGACCTCTGCGGTGATTCGGACGAGATCACCCCGCTTTTCAAGTTCACTGATGAACTCCCGCAGGTCAACAAAGCTGGGCATGGCAGTGGATTACTTCCGCTTCATGGACTTGAAAAATTCCTCGTTGGATTTGGTGTCTTTGAGTTTATCGAGCTGGAACTCGATGGCGGCCAGATCCTCCATCCCGTGCAAGAGCTTGCGCAGAATCCACATGCGCTGCAACTCGTCCTCGCCGGTGAGCAACTCCTCCCGGCGAGTGCCTGAGCGACGGATATTAATAGCGGGATACACACGCTTTTCCGCAATCTTGCGGTCAAGATGCAGCTCCAGGTTACCGGTGCCTTTGAATTCCTCGTAGATCACTTCATCCATTTTTGAGCCGGTATCGATCAGCGCGGTCGCAATAATCGACAAGCTACCGCCTTCCTCGATATTCCGCGCGGCACCAAAGAATCGCTTTGGTCTCTCTAGGGCGTGTGCATCGACACCCCCCGTCAGCACTTTACCGGAGCTGGGAATGACGGTGTTGTAGGCGCGGGCTAGGCGGGTGATCGAATCAAGCAAGATCACCACATCGCGCTTGTGCTCGACCAGGCGCTTGGCTTTTTCGATCACCATATCGGCAACCTGAACATGACGCGATGGCGGCTCGTCAAAGGTTGAAGCAACGACCTCGGCGCCGCGAGCGCCCACGGACCGCTGCATTTCGGTCACCTCCTCAGGCCGTTCATCGATCAATAGCACGATGACGTAGCACTCGGGGTTGTTCGAGATAATCGCCTGCGCGATATTTTGCATCATGATCGTTTTACCCGCTTTTGGCGGGGCAACCAGCAGTCCACGTTGGCCTTTACCAATGGGTGCAACCAAATCGATCAGACGCCCGGTAAGATCCTCTGAAGAGCCATTTCCTTTTTCCAGCGTCAAACGCTCATTCGGAAACAGCGGCGTGAGGTTTTCAAATAGAATCTTGCTCTTGGCGCTCTCGGGAGACTCGAAATTGACGTCCTTGACCTTAAGCAATGCAAAGTAACGCTCGGAATCTTTAGGCGGCCGGATCATGCCGGTGACGCTGTCACCTGTGCGGAGGTTGAAGCGGCGAATCTGGCTGGGGCTGACGTAGATATCGTCGGGGCCGGCCAGAAACGAGCTGTCGGCTGATCTCAGGAAACCAAAACCATCCTGCAGGATCTCGAGCACGCCATCGCCCCAGATATCCTCCCCACTTTTGGCGTGCCGCTTGAGCAGGGCAAAGATGATGTCCTGTTTTCGGGATCGAGCCATATTTTCGATGCCCATTTCCCGGGCCATATCGATGAGTTCCTGTGTCGGCTTATCCTTCAGCTCGGTCAGGCTCATTGGATTGGCGCTAGGGGTGTTCGGGTCGCGGCGCGGCCGTCTTTGTCGACCGCGGCGCGATCGGCCTTGCGGGGCCTCTTCATCGCTCGCCGCTGTGGGCTCGGCGGGGGTGTCGGTCTCAGTCTCGGTCGACGCCTCCGCCTCGGACGCCTTCAGTTTCAGGGTTCGTCCGTTCTTTTTACTGGCTTCTGCGTCGGACGCGTCGTTGGCGACGGCCTCTTCATTAGGGGCGGGTTCCAACTTTTCAGTGTTGGCGCTGGTTTGTTCTTCCACAAATCACTTCCGGCTCAATAGGTAAAGTTAGTTAAAAAAGGAAAGGGGCTGTTCCGACGATGCGTGTTGTACTGATGCGGGTCGGAGTAAAGGTCTGCACCTTAACGATCTCTTCGCCCATGCATTCCACACGCTTGCAGAAAGTGCCCTGCAGGTTTGGTGAGAGAAGAGATTACCGGGTGCCGAGGGAGCCTTAAAGGTCCCAATTGGCCGAAACTTAGCACCCGAAGATGGGCGCGTCCAGCAAAATATTGCGATGTTTTTTGGCCCAGCGGCCGTTCAGACAACGGTATCGACAAACTCACTCAACTGGGTTTTTGACAGCGCGCCGACCTTGGTGTCGACAGCATTTCCGCCTTTGAACATGATCAGGGTCGGAATACCGCGAATGTTGAATTTCCCGGGCATATCGGGGTTGGCGTCGACGTCAACTTTACAGACCTTCACCTTTCCTGCGTATTCTGTGGCAATCTCTTCGAGGATGGGAGCAATCATTTTGCAGGGTCCACACCACTCGGCCCAGAAGTCGACGAGCACGGGTACGTCGCTGGAAAGCACCTCCGCGTCGAAGTTGTCGTCAGTCACATGCAGGATATCAGCGCTCATAAGGGCTCCGTTGTCAGGTCAGTATTAGGTTGCGTACAGGGAAGCATAAACGTGCCAATCGGAAAATATCCTACTGCTTCGCGGCCGGCAAGCGCTGAAAAGCGGCGATTGCCTCGGTTTGGGCGACTATGATGACACAGTCCGCGGTATGGCAGGTGTATTTGGTGCGATGCATTGATGATTCGATTTACGCCGGGATCACAACAGATCTCAACAGGCGGCTCAAGCAGCATAATGGGGAATTGCCTGGCGGCGCCCGATATACGCGTGGCCGCCAGCCCATTACGCTGATGTGGTCGGAGATTTGTGGTTCGCGCTCTGATGCACTGCGTCGGGAAGCGGCGCTGCGTCGTCTCAGTCGGCGCCAAAAGTGGGCGTTGATTGCGTCGGCAGAAGGAGCGCGCAAGGAGTGACAGTCGACAGTTTCTGGGATTGGTCGCTCGGCAAGTATCGCTGTGAGGCCACGCAACAATGCTTGCTGGCGCTGCAGGAGGAGGCGGATCTGGTCATTCTCGAGGCCTTGTTTGCTTGCTGGTTAGCGACTCAGCGCGTTCACTGGCAATCGGGTGACGTGGCGGCGATGCGCGAGGCCACCGGGGTGTGGATCGAAGAGGTCATCCTGCCGTTGCGGTCCACTCGCGAGCGCTGGAAGCCCGATGCCGAAAAACAATCGCAGCGCCAACAGATATTGCGACTCGAAGTCGATGCGGAGCGCTACCTTGCTGAGCTGATGTGGGCGAATACCGATACAGTTGGTGACATCGGTCCTGACACCGTGCAGCGAAATGAGCTCGCCACGGTTGAGCTAATGAACGCTAACCTCAGCGCTTTGCCTGTCTTTAATAAGGGTGAATTTGTCTCGGAACGGCAGCAACTGGTAGCACTGCTGATTCAGTCGACGTAACATCGCCACCCGATTTGAATGAAATACGGAGAACGTTAAGCATGAGTACCCTGATAAAGCAGATGGGACGGCTCTCGGTCGCCACGGTATTGATTATGATGTGGGGCTGCGGCGGCGCCTCACAGGAACAGGAGGTAAGCTTGGAAACTACTGATGCACGACTCAGCTACGGTATTGGTTTGCGAATGGGTCAGCGAATGGCCGCCGATGGCATGACAGTCGATGTGGCTGCCTACGCAGCCGGCCTCGAAGACGCTCTGACTGGCGCGGACGCGAAGCTCACCGACGAAGAGATCAACACCGAAATGTCGGCCTTCCAGGAGCGCCGTGAGGCGGAAGCGGGCGCAGAGCGCGTTGCGCTGGCGCAGTCTAATCTGGAGGCAGGCAGGGCCTACATGGCCGAAATGAGTAGCGCAGAAGGCGTGCAAACGACCGAATCGGGTCTTCAGTACATCGTGATGGAGGCAGGCGAGGGCGACAGCCCGGTAGCCGCAGATTCTGTCGAAGTACACTATGAGGGCCAGCTTATCGACGGCACGGTCTTTGACAGCAGTTTTGAACGCGGAGAAACCGTGACTTTCGGGCTGACTCAGGTGATTCCAGGCTGGACCGAAGGTCTGCAGCTGATGAAGCCAGGCGGAAAGTTCAAATTCATCATTCCGCCCGAGCTGGGATATGGTGAGGGAGGGGCAGGACAAATGATTGGCCCTAACGCTACCCTGCGCTTTGACGTGGAGCTGATCGCGGTGGTTAAGGCTGACGCTGAGTAAGCTCGGTCGGTGATCTCCGTGCACGGGGATCTGACACGACGATAGTGTGATCGCGAGAAAGCGCCCCCAGGGGCGCTTTTTTTATGCCATGAATCACTCAGCGTTGACGACTGAGTGCCCGGAGCGGTCTGCCTCGCCTCAACTCGATGCGCTCAGACAGAGTGATACTGATCGTAGAACTGAGACAGATAGGTGTCGAAGGGCTGACTGTCTTGCGCTTCCAGCTCCTGTTGTCGTTGCAGTGAAGCTTCGGCTTCGCGCGTCATGAGTTGCCATGTGGCATCCGGCATCGCATCAGACAGGTGCTGAGTATGCCACTCGCGGGAATAGCGTAGCGCCAATTGCCAGAAGCTCTGCTGTGCGGATTCCATCTCCCTCAGTATTCTGGCCGACAGTGTCAGCTCGGGGTCACGTATCTGTTGTCGCGCATGATCCACTACCCTCTGATAATCGTTGCCGGCGTATTGCGAGTCATACCACTGTGCAACCGCCGCCATACTCTCGAGAATGGGTTCAGCCAGATCCGACAGAGACGTCTCGACGCCTTGCCGGGAAAGCAACGTTAGCCCGTTCTCTCTGCCACGATTCACCATGCGCTGCAGGTTAATCGTATTTTGGCGCTGCCCTTCGGCATCACATTGCGGGCTGTCATCGATTAAGCAGGCGAGGAGAAACAGGTCAATCAAGCGCATCGTATCCGCATCAATACCGAAGGGCATGAAAGGGTTGATATCCACGCAGCGCACTTCGACATATTCAATCCCGTTTCGAGCGAGTGCAACAACCGGCGCTTCGCCACTCTGAGCAACTCGCTTGGGTCGAATCGGGCTGTAGTATTCGTTTTCGATTTGGAGCAGTGACGCGTTGAGTTGCGCGCGTTCACCGTTATCCATTACGTCAAACTGCGAGTAGGGCGCGTGAGGTGTGAGAATGGCGCTACGCAGGGTGGAAATGTACTCATCAAGATCGTTATAGCAGACGTCCATTCCCGCCTGTGCGTTACTGGTATAACCCAGATCCCCCATCCGTAAGGTGGTGGCGAAGGGTAGGTAGTAGCTGTGATGGTCGTTGCCCATGGGCTGCAGCGGATGATTTTTATTGCCCTGAAGAAAGCTGGCACACACGGCTGGCGAGGCGCCGAGCAAATACATCAGAAACCAGACCCGAGAGAAAAAATTTCGGATCAGCGCAAGATACCCTTGTGTCTGAAATGCCTGCGCACTCTGGTCACTGCCGGCCAGTGAACCCGCCGCTATCCAAAATGACTCTGGCAGCGAGAAGTTGTAGTGGATGCCGGCAATGGCCTGCATCTTTCTCCCGTAACGCACGCTCAAACCGTTGCGATATATCCTTTTCATTTGCCCCACATTGGAGGATCCAAATTCGGCAATCGGAATGCCTGCATCGCCATTTACGATGCAGGGCATACTCGCATTCCACAGGAGTTCATCCTCCAAGTGACGAGCAGTGAATCGGTGCAGATCTGCCAGCGCCTGCTCTGTTGCGTCGATGGAATGCGAAGCGGGTGTAATGAACTCCAGTAGCGCTTCGGAGTAATCCGTCGTGATCGCGGGATGGGTTAGCGCCGAGCCAAGCCCGCCGGGGTGGGGCGTCTGTGCCAGCGTGGCCTGACCCGCTGTGACTCTGAGGCTCTCTTTTTCTACGCCACGCCGGATCTGTCCCAGCCACTGGGGTTCGGCTTCTAGCAGCTGTCGGCATATCGCAGCGTGATTCGACACGGTGACTCCTGTGTGAGGAATTGACGGCAATAGCTCTGGGCTTCCGCCGGCATCAGGGGTTAAATTGGGGCGGAGTGTACGGCGCGCGGGGCGCACCGTACAGGGGGTAAATACGGGGCTTTAATGGACCGAGAGCCCGCGCGACGAGAACACAAGGAGGTGTGTCAGTCATGCGTATACATCAGTGGTTGAAGGTGCTGGCCGAGCGCAAGGGGTCTGATCTGTATCTGGCCACCGGTGCGCCGCCTTGTGCAAAGTTTGACGGTGAACTGAAAACCATTTCTTCCGACGTATTGGCGCCCGGCGAGGTCGGTGAAATTGCCCATGAGTTGATGGATGACACCCAGCTAGACGAGTTTTCCCGGGATCTGGAAATGAATTTAGCGGTGTCATTGCCTGGCGTGGGACGTTTCAGAGTCAATATTTTTCGTCAGCGCAATGAAGTCAGTATTGTTGCGCGCTTTATCGTGATGGAAATCCCGCAGTGGCATGAGCTGGGTTTACCAGAAATTCTGACAGAACTTATTCTGCATAAGCGAGGCTTGATGCTGTTTGTCGGAGCCACCGGTTCGGGAAAATCCACTTCTCTGGCAGCAATGATCGATTACCGTAACAGTCACACCAGTGGTCATATTGTGACGATCGAGGATCCGGTCGAGTTTGTACATCGGCACAAGAAATCGATCGTCAATCAGCGCGAGGTAGGGGTGGATACTCGCAGCTGGCACAACGCGTTGAAAAATACCCTGCGTCAGGCGCCGGACGTGATCTTGATCGGTGAAATCCGCGATCGTGAGACCATGGAGCACGCCATCGCTTTTGCAGAAACTGGGCACCTGTGCATTTCGACACTCCACGCCAATAATGCCAACCAAGCGTTGGATCGAATTATTAACTTTTTCCCCGAGGAGAAGCGCCAGCAGTTGCTGATGGATTTATCTCTCAATCTGCAGGCTTTTGTGTCCCAGCGTCTCATTCCCAACACAAAAGGGGGGAGAAGCGCCGCGGTCGAGGTCATGTTGGGTTCTCCCAGCATCAAAGAACTGATCCTGAGAGGGGATGTGGGGGGGCTGAAAGAGATAATGGAAAAGTCGAAGGACCGGGGAATGAAAACCTTCGATATGGCGCTATTTGACCTGTGTAAGGCCGGTGAGATCACCAAAGCAGAGGCGCTGCGTAACGCCGACTCCGAGAACAATGTGCGGCTGCGTCTAAAGCTGTCGGGTGATCAACCTGCCCAGGGAGAAAAGACGACTTTCAGTCTCGAGGACGAGCAGCTCTAAGCCTGAAATTGGCCCAGCCGCCCCCGGCCGCCGTCGTCTAGCAGCGTCTCTTGGAAGCTGGTCCTTCGCTCCAGAATATCGACCATATCGCGCTCAACTAGTGTTACCAGCTGAGGGACGGTCAGTTCTCTGAGCTTGATGCCATCGCGGTTCGTAAAAATGTAGCTGTCCTTATCGAGATCGCGCACCGCAACCCGCGCCATGATGGGCGGCTCTCGATCATGAAATCCCAGCCAGGTGCCGATAGGGATCTTTAGTTGCAATATGGCGTTGGGGTCAAAAGGCTGCTCCGCGCTGACGGCATGGCGGGTATCGTCTGACTGGGTTGTGGGTAACGCATCATGCTGCGCGGTGGCACGTTGTTCTGCCGTCCGCAGACGTTGCGCGGCCGCTTCACGCTCGCTGGCTGGCTCGGCTGCCTCTTTTTCGGCTAGCTGAGTCTGCTGATCCCTAGCCTCGACCTGTGCCGCCTGCTTTTGGCCAAGTAGTTGATTCCTCTCCTCCGCCGCCTCGATCAGTGCGCGGGAGAAGGTTTGCTGTGTGTCCAGTTTCACCGCCTCTCCGGAACGCAGCAGATTGGCGAAGTCATCGACGCTCACTCTCAGCGCTCTGGCGCCCGTGAAGTCCATGAATATCAAATAACTATTGCCGCCAAATGTCCCTGAAAGGCGCAGTCGGTGGATACCTTCAGGCCGATGGATACGGTACCACTGACCTGCCGCGATCCCGGTTTCCCGGAGCCTCTCAATAGAATTTTTTGTCCACGTGGAGGACGGCTGCCTCTCGAATAAAACGGGGCTCAGGGCGCCGTGGTCGTACTCAGCGGCACGCCGGAGCGACAGATACTCGAGCATGGCCGCGATGCTCTGGGCACGGTCGCTAGAGACCCCGACCTCCAGTAACACGTCGCGCGCGGCGTCAGGCAGCCCATCGGGTGTGCAGGGGACCTCCGCTTGAGAAGCCTGGCTATCGGGCGGTGACCCTTTGGCAAATTGCAGAACAAATTGCGCAGTGATGCGACAGTATTGCTGCCAGAGATCGCTGCCGGTACCCAGATTTTTGATCAGGCTGACGCCGGCATCGAACCAGTTACCCCCCAGAAAGTTCGCCAACGTGGTCGGGAAGACGCGATCCCCGACTTGCTGGCTCAGTTGATCCGCCACCTCGCGCCGCACCAAGGTGTTCGCCATGGCGGTCGCTTCTCGTTCAATCAAACCCGGGTCAAGGCGTTCTAGCTTTATAGAATGCGCGCTGATTTTCTGCTCCAGCAGGTCTAACGTATGGTCAACAGCCGGCTCACTCGGAAAGTCTTGCAGGCAACGTTGTATGACCTCACTCACTGCGTCGAGCGCCAACTGGGCGGTCTTGCCAAGATCGCCGGACCAGCCTGCAAACCCCTCGTGAAGGGTATCCAGCAGGCGATGAACGGCATGCGCCCCTGGCGTAAAAAATCGATCTTCTCGACAAGCAAAAGCCGCGGCAAGGGGCTTAGTGGCCCACAGCAGCGCCAGCATTTTCGGGTCTAGGGGGTAACGCGACTGCCAGCGCGCGAAGACAGCATCGATCCAAGCGAGGATCGCGGCGGGCTCTGAGGCGATGGCGTCATGGCCCGCTTCATGCAGCGCGTCCACTAGTGTCTGATGACTGGTCAAGGAAAGTTTTGCCAGCGCGTCGAGAAGCGTCTCTCCGTTCAAGCCGTCAGTTTGTGGGGGAAAGGCAAAGCCTGTGCGCACCTCGACTTCCAGCGAGCGAGTCAGCGGCAGACGGTCATCTTCCATGATGTGTCTCCTGTACAAATCCATTTGTGCCAGCGACGCAAATCGGTGGGACCTTGTCTGTCAGCGCTCCCCCGGCTCCCCCGGGACGATAATATTATCGCCTGTCTGACAGTAGCTTATCGATAATGCGTTCCAGCTGATTAAGGTTATTACACTCTTTTGCCACGTGACAGTGTCTTTTAACCACTAACATTTCCGAATCACCCGTCCCCCAGAGGCGCGTGGATTCTGGGTTGAGCCAGATAACCTGCTTGGAGCGTGCTTTTAGCTCCGCTAACAGATCCACCCTGAGATCAGCCTGATTGTTGCGCGCATCACCAAGAATAATCACCGTCGTGGCCCGATTGACCTCTGCCAGTGCGAGTTCCGAGAAGTCCTGCAGCGCTCGGCCATAGTCTGTCGCGCCACCGTACTTCAGATTAACGCGCTCAATAGCCTGCTCAACCGGAAGGCTGGCAAAGAGGTCGCTGACTTCACCAAGGGCTGCTGAAAACGCAAAGCTGCGGGTTCGCGGCAACACATCCTGCAGTGCGTAAAGAAACATCAGTAAAAATTTGGCATAGGCGGCTACTGAACCACTGACATCGCAAATCGCCATGATCTGGGGACGCTTTCGTTCGACTTTGCGCCAACGCGGATGAAAAGGGATGCCGTCGGTGGAAATTGCGCGGCGGACGGTCTCCCCGACATGGAGTTTGCCACGTCGGTATCGGCGTCTCCGGCGGCCGTGCCGTGCAGCCAATTTACGTGCCATGCGATCCATTAGGCGCTTCAAGCGTGCCATCTGGCTGTGATCAATATTGCCGAGTTTGAGTTTGGACAGCGACTCGTCCAACAGATCTTCTGTCGCGGCAGCGGCGTGGATCAAATAGGCGCGCTCAACTCTGTCCCGCACACGCTCACGTAGCTGCTCCCTCAATGCCTGTACCGCCTCGAAGGCAGCGGGTTCACTTTGCTCAAATTCGATGGCGGCTTCCCGAAGCGCCTCGTCACCCAGTGCATCCAGTATTTTACGAACGTACTGTCCTCGCTGAGTAAACAGCGAGATCTCCTCTACCTTCGCCTCTACCGCAGCAGTTTCGATGGCGACTGACAGTGCGCTTTCGTCCTGCGACTCCAGTGCGTCAAATAACGCGTTGCCGCGTAAGCCTTCCAGGAGGTCGTCGTTAGCCTCAGCAAGGCCGGCTTGCTCAGGCGTCCCCGGGGGGGGCAGCGCGTCCGCCTCGTCGGAGTGGTTTTTGGCGTTGGCCGCTGGTCGCTCGGGAGTGGGTTGGAAATAGTCGTCAAAAGCGGCTTCAAACACGGTCAGTTCGTGGCGGGACTTGGCCAGTGCGGCAGCGAGTCCATTTTTGAGGAGTGACCTGTTCTCGTAGCCCATCAGCTCGGCGACTTCGATCGCATCAAGCGTATCGGCGGGTGACACGGGGATCTTCTTGCCACGCAGGTACTGCACGAAAGCCAGCAATTGGTCGCTACTGGTGGCTGCGGGGGTAGCGCGATCCCGGGCTCCAGCCACTAGCTATCCCGCGGCCGCGGCCGCGGCCAGGAGCTTGGGCAGCTGGCCTTCGGCGATTTGAATGTCTTCTTCATATTTGAGCAAGACATTGAGCGTATCCTGAACCAATGGTCCGTCCAGATCCCGGGCATGCAGCAACACCAGGCTTTTTGCCCAATCGACGGTTTCCGAGATGGCGGGTGCTTTCTTCAGGTCCAGTGAACGGATAGCGTGCACGAACCTCACCAGCTGATCGGTCATGGACTGCGCCAGGTCTGGCACCCGACTTGCGACAATTCGCGCCTCAAGCTCTACCGACGGAAACGGAATATGCAGGTGCAAGCAGCGTCGTTTTAATGCATCCGAGAGATCGCGGGTGTCGTTACTGGTGAGAAAGACCAATGGTTTGGACTGGGCATGGATCGTTCCCAATTCAGGAATCGACACCTGGAAGTCCGACAGTACTTCGAGCAGCAGTGACTCAAATTCAAAATCAGCCTTGTCGATTTCATCGATGAGCAACACGCCGCCGTTTTCCGCCTCCATGGCTTTGAGCAGCGGCCGCGACTCGAGGAAGTCCTCGGAGTAAAAGACGTCGCTGAACTGATGCAGGCGACTCATGGACTCGTTCAGGCCCTTGGCGCCATCGAGCACGTCGCCGAGCTGTTCTTTTAACAGCTGGGTATAGAGCAGCTGCTTACCGTACTTCCACTCATAGAGCGCCTTACTCTCATCCAGGCCCTCATAGCACTGAAGCCTGACCAAGGGACGGTCAACCACCATTGCACAGGTTTTGGCCAGTTCGGTTTTACCCACACCGGGCGGCCCTTCGATCAGGACAGGTTTCTCCAGCGCAGCCGCCAGTCGCACC